>JGI24159J19872_10002141_pt1 | contig 23115 bp, 18 predicted proteins | sample Ectturendosymbi4_FD_19872 | JGI IMG/M metagenome (IMG submission 19872) | reverse complement strand
CGTTTTTTCACAAAATTTTGACTCCGGGTCCGAAAAAAAAACGCAGAATCCATCCGGAGTCGACTCCGGATCCGGTGCCACCTCTGTCTGCAACCCCCCTTATCTGTCTGCAACCCCCCTTATCTGTCTGCAACCCCCCTTACCCCTTATCATACCCTACTAGTGGGTAATTTCCCACAGGGTTAAGAACTACTATTGTAGAAGCTGATTCTGGAAAGTCAATAAATAATTGGACCAAAAAGTGAAATCTTGATGTTGTTTTTCACCAACAATATAAATTTATATGTGTCTACTTTTCGGCCAAGCTCTAGTTTTTGATCGAAATATATTTAAGGGTTGCTTCAAAATGTTTGGTTGCATTGCTTTCACACTTTACGAATTAAAAAACGAAAAAATTGCTGTTTTTAGGTAATCATGATTACATCATCACTTGCAACGTTTGCAAAAGATTGGAGAAGATGACGTGTTTCTCAAAAGCTTTAAGAGAATGCTGGACTTGTTCTGATGTTTCGGATCAAACTGCAGACAGATTGAAAACGTGCCATGGCTGCATGGATCAGTGTATTAAGCAATGTAAGGAATACAAATATCGGAAGTTCGCTGGTAACAGCTGGGAGCAATTTAACACATTTGATGATTCCGCTAAATGTAATAAAGGTGTAAGCAAGAATTTAGTAAAGTTTATCGAAAAAAATAAACGCCAAGCCCTGATAATAGCTACTATCGAGAAGCTTTGTCAAGAAGTTAAAGAAATAAAAATGCTTAAATAAGGCAAAGATTACCGAGAGCAGATCCAACACAATTGGATAAAAATTAACCAATTACAAGCACCTTGCTTTAAATAAGACGAAAAAGAAACTGAAAGCCCAACAAGGTCGTGCAACCAATGTGCACTTACTTTGTGATTGCCATGGAAACCCAGCAAATTCATGCTCCTGCGGTCATGGGTGTAGTGCTAAAGAAAGAGGTGTGGAAACGCCGTTTCCACACCAAACAAAAGGAAGACTGCACGAAGTAGTTCGAATGAAATGAGCATTCGCCAACAAGAATTTCCACACTGGATATTCCCATTTCACTTTAGACTTTTGACGAACAGTGCGAATCTGTGTGTCACTATCACATCTGTGAGATCGCAGCCATGTTTTAATGTTATCTAGTGCAAAAATATGTGGGACGCGTTCGCACCCCTCTGCACCCCTGCCTGTGGCAGACCTCTGGGGGTGGGACGTGAACATACAATGAGAAAAAACTGTTTGATAGATTGTTCGATTGTTTCTCATCGTTTTATCGTCGACCTTATTCTGAGGAATTTTCGATTCACACAAATTGAAATTGTCATCTTGTGGACTAAGAAATATTTCTTGCAACGTGTTTTATTGTTCTGATTATGAGTCATAAAACTGTACATTTGCTGCAGCAAACAAGCCAACGAACCTCATAACACAAATAGCACAAATCCAAGTGGCCTCGCGAAATATTACCAACGGTCAGAACTTTCTGTTTCGATCGCTTCACAGTTCAGTATCAAATCGATTCCAGAATAAAAAGTACGACGATTCAAAAACAGAGTAATTGCAGAGAGTTCGTTATTCGATGCGTGCATTGCCAGAAGAGAGCATTTGCTACATAGCAAGTGGTTTTCAAGTTCTGCAAAACTGCGATGCACGTAAGTTCGCCGGAGAGTTTCACGTCACAGATCATCCGTCAAGCGCAGTCTTGATGTCACAAAGCTTTCGCTGTGGTTTGCACAAGTTCATAGCGTTCAACATCGTCTCAAAGTCACAGATTGATTTACATATATTCATTACTTTCAGGGTTAAAATTGTAACAAACACCAACAAATTATTATATGTTGTGACCCTACGTCACAGTAGTCGCAATGTTTCAAATAATGACAAAAAATGAAACTTTCTTGCTGAACCAAAACATGACATGCGAAAACTATGGTAGTCACGTGGCAACTTGTGTGATATGCAATCAACCGTATGTTGGCAAAGAGAAAACAAATTTTCCAAAAGATATTCAGCGCACCAAAGTACTTGCAACAAACAGATAACAGGGATGATAGTTACCGAATGACCTTATCGTGTCACAACACAGTGTTCCTTAGCATTCTGCATCAACCAACTGTTTATGACTATTGCACTGTTACTTCGGTAAAACAACCCGGCTTTACTTTCTGGTTACTGTGAAGATAAATGGCTTTGCAACAGAAACGCACAAATTCATATTCAAAGAATGATCCACCCTCGTGTGAAATAATTCTTGTATCCTGTTTCTACCAATTGCGATGTTCACTGATATTTATCCCATTCCGCTTTGCCCGTTTTTTTGATCCCGTTTCTTACCACACATGTTTTTTATCGATCTTTGTGCCTTCCACCACGTTACCATTCAGAGACCCTCCTTAGTTAGAGCCCGTCAGTCAACCTTACGACATCAAGATTGTCTTTCTGTTTACACATTCCAGTGCCCATCATGGTTGAGCCACCACTGCGTTGCTCGCAGCTGTGTTCACGTTGCTCTGTCATTGGCGTCAGGTGGTTTTTATGCTTTAGTGAAAGCAATTATTTGAGAACAGCGTATTTTCAGTTTTTACTTGCTGCAGCGTGTGTTTTGATTCATTTTTGTATTGAGTTTGTTTGCTTCACCGAACCGAGCAAAAGTTTGTTTTAGCGAGCATGCGACTGCGCAACCATGCAGAGCGCCAGTGGAGCGTTTCAGGCGATAAAATGGCTGAGCGATATATACAAGATATTAAATTTGGAATGTTGCAAGTGCGCGAGAATGAGATTCCACTGCGCATATGGTCTGGTGGTGCTGCGCGGTTGCGCACCTTAGAGGAAAATTGTACATGGATTGCTTGTTGCAAACCTTCTGCAAACAATAATGTCATGTTGTCAGTTTCTATATAGTACTTGTGAAACTGGTTGCGATGTAGAAAATTTTTGGAAAGGAATGTATTCAATATTTTTTGACGTGTGCCACATGTAAGAGCTACAACGTTGAATCAATTTATAATTTTAATTGACGTCAAGATAGAAAGAATGCCAGTAACTTACAAGGCAAGAATAAGAAAAAAATTCAATTTAAAACTGTCGGGAATATTTACTTGCATCTTTCAGCCGCGAAAATCCCAATGTTTTCCAACTTTGCATTCTCTATTGTTTTACAGACGATGTTCAACCCACCCGCCGAACCGACTACGACCACCGAACAACTGAACTCCCCCGAGGCTTCTTCATCCTCCCATGGTGGTGGTTTGACGCTTAATTTGCTTCATTCGTCGAATGTTCAGTTGTAAATACATCGAATGCATATAATAGATGTGTGATGTGTTTCAACAGGTGTGTGGTTTGTTTCGGGTCACCTCCACAATCGACATGTGTTGCGAAGATAAACTCTTAATAAATCACACACGCCGAGTTAATTGGAACATGAATTGCAGTGTAACGTGTTAACACTAAAAAACTACTTTTGTGCAAAAAATGCGAATCATAAGCATTTCCTGCACAAGAATAACCATAATCGAGGATTTGCGAACTCTGAAGCACAAGCTCATGCAAACGCTGTTAAAAATATAAACTTAAGCAGAATAAACAAGTTAGTAGATTTTGTGCACTCTAGCATATACTGTTCTTTTCAATAGTTCTAGCGACAAACTGTGGTGATACTTTGATTGGAAGAAATAAAGAAACGAAAAATGAAATAAAAAATTGCAACAGTTAAGTTCATTTAATTTGGCGATAACTGGCACTGAAACGAGAAACAACAAATTATTGCGAGGACTCCAGGATATCGAAGGAACCGGAGGGGAGTCGAACCGATGCTCTTAACAGATGAATTAGCTTCGTTACTGCCCAGTTTCAACTCGAAGTGTTGCGTATACGTGGGGAAGTGGTGTCAGATTATCAACAGAGTTGCACAGGGAGTGCTCGGTCGCAACTGGTCTCTCTCGGTGGGTCAGGTACCCAGCATCTGGCAAGCTGTACGGCTGATGCATCATTTTCATTAAGGTGTGCCATTTGGGTGAGTCATGCAGTTCAGCCTCATGTCGCTGGATAAGAACGGCTGGAAACTGCTGATGTTGAGTGTGGTGAGGTGTAGCGTTTGAACCTCATCGTCAATCAGAAGTGATTCACGGGATCTGATGCGCTGCTCCTGCAAAACAAAAGACACCACCACCAGCAACACAAGAAAACAATTCACGTAAACACAAATAACCAAGCAAACAAGGCATAAGTGTAGAAGTCAGCAGGAATAAGTGCAAAAGAGGAAGACAGTAGGTTTGATACAAAAACAAGGAGCGACCCTGAAGCAAAAATGCTGTTTTACACTTCAACACCAGCAGGCTTGACATGCAGAGATAAGAATATCTTGTTATGTATTTTTCAAATGAAAATAGGTAAAGTTCATCCAGGGAGGTATCAACGTTGCTCCAAAGTCTGGGGCCAAGATTTTGTAAAATCATTTTCCATATTTGCTTAAGCCATCTTGCAGAAATATGCAACTCAGGTTGCATTAGTGAATTTGATTCAAGGGGGTTAACAGTCGGTTGCCGGAAGTGAATTTTATGCATCACCTTACATATCCGCAGGTAATATATGTCGTCTACAGTAATTTGAAGATATTGAGTCACATAGCTCTAATCATCCTGCTGCAGAATAAATTAAATCGTCGAAAACTTGTCTTTTCCCCCCCAGGTCGGGATTTCCCTAATTAATATTCTACCATTTCTGCTTAAGTACATGTGCAGATGGCTATAGACAATGCTAAAACAATATGATTGGACGGCACTATTATTCAAATAACATTTAATTTTGTAGAAAACCCCAACACTACGCGACATATTTGTTTCAAGGTTAGCTTTGTTGGTCTGATCAAGTCAGGGTCGTCGCCAGCGGGGGGGCCAGTGGTGCCCGGACCCCATTTGAAATCGGTGCCCCCCATTTCTCGTTTGGCCCCCCTGTTGCTGCATACATCCAATACTGTATTTTTAAAATGTTGCCCCCTTTCTGGTTTTGGGACCCTCCTTTTGGTTTTTGGCCTCCCCCTGCTGCTAAATCCCGGCGACGGGCCTGGATCAAATGAGCTTGTCGTCGATCTATGCCCCTAGCCTAGATATTTAGTGCAACTTGTTTGGGTTAAAGTAGTATTATTAATTTTTACGTCAAAAAGCATGAGGTCGGTTGGCTTTGAGACCTATAAGCAGGTACGAAGCCTTTGAATAGTTTGAAGACACTTTGCTAAAGCGCAACCATTCATCTAGTTTCTGTAACTCAGCATTAACTACAGGTACGCCTATGCTTTGTAACTCCATACCATTTTTGCATGAGATGGTTAAAAGGGTATCGTCAGCAAAAAGAGCAGGGGCGAATGTAGTTACGTTTGGTAAATCTTTGACACAAAGAGCAAGACGCCAAGTGAAGACCCTTGGAGGAACCCCTGCGTTATTTCAAGCGTAGGTGATCTGCAGTACCCAACTACGGTGTACTGCTGTCGTCCCTATAAGTAACTAGCCAGTAGTTTGAGAGGGAGTCTCTAATTCCAAAAACGTGACCATTACTTTCTACAGCAACATTTCATGATGTATGATTCTATGGCAATGGTACTCACATATTTTCAGCATGCGAGCTACTTATGATATGAACAAGTCAACATGATCTGCCTACGGCAAAAATCCAAAACATATGTTTATTAATGAATATGTTGAGAATCCTTTTAGCAATGTATGTTGATGTACGTTGCACGACCTCATAAGCCCACACTGCACAACGCAATTAACTATGCAAATTTTTTGTCAGAAGCGGACTTTACTCTAATGACATGCACAGAATGGAATCAGCCATACAGGGTGTTAATGTCATGCGATCTAACCACAGTACCTTTGAGATCAACTGATAGATCGTGTTCGACGTATTGAGCACCCCTCATCTAATGTATCGAGCGCTGTGGACAATCCGCAGAAGACAGCGGAAGGCACAAGTCCATTTTCACAATCTGAAATAAGTTTTCCTGCATGTCACAACCAGTGCCATAGCAGCCCAACTGTGACCCCCCCAAAAATGCTTACAGGAGCCCCCCCTTCCGGTGATTTCTAAAAAAAGATTTCGACGTTATGGCACATTCCACGGTCGAATGGCCTTCACAACAAAATATCCAAATTGTTATTTTTTCTTATTTCATTATTTTTTAGTTCCATTTGCGGACATAATTTCAGTAGAACAGTCGCCAGAAAGTTTTCTATTGGGGACTTCGTGTTTGTGCAGGGGGACTAGGCATTCTGAAAATGTACATTTAGCTCGCAACACAAATTGTGCGATTTAATTATAAAATTATCAGATATTCTCCCGCAAATATCCAGAGTAGGCTGGTATAGTTTGCAAATACCAATTTTTGAACGAGCTTAACAAAAGGAATTAGGTCTTAATCATTGGCAATTAATTAACGACGATTATTTAGAGAAACAAAAATTTGCAGGAAATCAGAATCGAGCTTATCGTTCAGTTGTGAATATACTGTTACCCAAGGAACAAACCTGAGGTCGATCAAAGCAATGCGCCGCGATCAGCGTTTTCTTTCATTAAAGCTTAAGTGAATTTTGCTTGAAAAGCATGTGCATCGCAATTTTAACTGGACGAAATACGCCTGCATAAACCTCCATAATATCTAGATTTTTATTCTGCTGGTGCATGGCACATGTTTACATTCATCACATTTTGAATTTCAAATAGGCTACAAATGTCAACAAATATAGACTAAGGCAGGGGTGGCCAAACTACGCCCCGCGGGCCGCATTCGGCCCGCCGACCAGTTTAGTCCGGGCCGCCAAATACTCTGCAGTTTTTTTGCAAGCGGCACGTTTACGGCTGTGGATAGCAGTGCAACAGCATTGGCTGCTGCATGTCACGTAAATTGCACTGTATCCGGACCTCCAGTGGCCAAGCAGTCAAGAATTCGGCCCTCGGGTCAAAACGTTTGGCCACCCCTGGGCCAAGGCCTACTGCGTGGACGCAACATGATTGACATCCATAATCCACTAACTGCACGACTCCAGGGTTGACAACTCTTCTTACAACGAATACACCAAATCTAGTCTAAAAATATACCAAATAGATACCAAATTTATCTGCAACCAAAAACTTAAGATTCCATGCTGGTTTTCCATACTTTTTTGCGACTTCACAGCTGCTGTTGAGCAGTGTCATCATAGAGAAGCTGCAAGCTCAATTTCTACTTTCCTAACTGCAGCAGTGACAGATTGATTAGCCCCTGGAAAATTTAATCTTCCAACAACTGCGACAGCATTTTCATTTCTTTTGTAGTCCACCGCATTCTTATGCTGTGTAATAGCTGCTTTGCGGATCGTAATTTTCTTTTTGCACAGTTTGCAAAAAGGACACGCCTGCAAGCACCAGCAAAATCTTGCTTTGCAAGCCATGCAAACTCTATTAGTCACTCTTCTATAAATCTTCTGCCACCCTCATACGCAACTTTCCAAACATTGAATGGATGCATTGGCTGACGTAAGACACTTACATACAGCTAAGTTTAGTTGCATTTCTCAGCTCTCTTCCAGTCTCGCTTTCCGCTTACTCAAAATGCACACTTACTCCCACGTTAAACAAAATCATGGAATTTTTTATATATAGTTTTGACAGTTTAACACCACTGTGATTTCTCTGTTCATGCTTTGCAATATAACAAATAATTTGGTGAAAAGTCTCAATCAAACCCTCCAAAAAAATTTTACCAAATATATATAAAAAAATTGCTTATACACTAAACAAAAAATTTGGATATCAAGCACTTTAATAATATCCCAAAATTTTAATTTTGAAATTTGGCATATGCATATATACCAGTTGATAACACTAGTTGGGACAAGCTTAGCAGTGATCTCTAAATATTAAGTTCTTCTAATAACACTATTAACTCCATCTTGCTGTTTGAACAGCATGCTGCGCAAATGTGTAACTTTGGTCGTAAGCACAAAAGTTATCTTGCTTTTATGCAGTACAAAAACGACTTCCTGAGCTGGCCATAATACATTTTTCACAACAATCAGTACACAAATACGTTGATCAAGTGGAAGTCTGACTTCTGGACTTACACAACCAGGCATGCAGGCTAACTTCATATTCATTGCTCCAAGTAATGAATGCTGACGTTTCACGCTAAAGACGCAAATACATGTATTACCTCACAAACAGCGGGGAGACTTAGGGTTGCGAGGCGAAGCAAGGTTGAAAAGGGAGGCCCTCTGACGACGTCATCATACTCAGCCAACCGTGACCTTTTAATGAAGCCTGTAGGAAGGGGATATGCGGGCCACGCAAGGATACGTTCCTGAGACTACGACATGACTGACATAACAAATTGCAAATGGGTATTCATGATACACAACTTTAAAAACACTGAAAGTTGGGAAGACAAAGCAAGCAACACCTAAAAGTTAAGCAATAGCAAGTTGGCATCGTCCCCCATTTCTTCAGTTTTACAGTTGCTGTTGGGATCCCGTTTGAAAGCAAGGCATTTACAAATTACAGTTGCTATTGGGACCCCTTTGCAAGTGGCATGCTAGCACACCACATATGCTTTGGGGGGCCCTTTGAAAGCAGAGTACTTACATATCGCAGTTTCTTACATATCGCAGTTTCTTACATATCGCAGTTTCTTACATATCGCAGTTTCTTACATATCGCAGTTTCTTACATATCGCAGTTTCTTACATATCGCAGTTTCTTACATATCGCAGTTTCTTATTGGGACTGTGGAGATTCGTGTGTTGTTGCTTCGCTCTGAATATGTTTCTTCGCGGAACGTTGATTGCTGCCACGACAGGTTGAGGCAGTTGGCGTTTGTATTTCAAGGCGAGTGTTGAGCGAGCCTTCGTGTTGTTGTCGCTAATACGTGTTCTTGACATTGCTCTTTGTTTCTAGATAGTAACTGCAATTTTATGTTAATTAAAGCCTAGCGTACTAGAGTCGCGTCGCAGGTCAAATCGTGTCACAGGAACCCCTTAAATTTAGAGTACTTAACACATGACAGTTGCTGGTGTGGACTCCTTTGAAAGCAGAGTACTTACTTATGATCTGCTCCGGAGTATCATATGAGTGGATAATAAGTTTTTCACCAAAAACGAGGAATATTTTTGCGTGAAACACGTCGAGAGGTCCTGAAAAGGGGCTCGATCGCTTCCCTTTAAACACACCACTGCTCACACACGTATCGAAAATGATTAAGGGATATTATTCCGGGTAACAGCGGCAGGTATTGCTCCGTCTNTAAATTACTGGACAGAACAGAACACGGGTTGACAACAACTTCACTAATTTATAATGCTTCATATTTCAATTTGGGAGTTGTAGATTTGTTTGGCGGGGCTAAGTTAAAAAAAACGTGGCGACAGGACTGAATTTGGGCCCCCTATGACAGCGTGCGCCCTTAATTGGGGGGTATGGAGAGCGGCTGATACGGCTTTGGTCACAACCCAACCTGCAGCTCACAAATGAAAATGACAGAAATGAGGTTTGCGGCCGGCCTGACGTGAGAAGTTTAAGATTCTCCGATTAAGTTTAAAGCATATTAAAAATTTTTGTATCGAGCAAACGAATTCGTTTCCAATGCAGTGGCAGCGTTTCAAAGAATGCTTGTTAAGATCCGAGACATCTCCTATCAAATGTTTGCCAATAATACGTTCGTAAAAAGTATTTGCTTTTTCGGTCGAATGAGTTCGGTGTGGCTGGGTGTGGCTGGCAAGCACAGTGTCAATCGCTGAACGCAAACAAAAATTCAAGCAGACTTTCCCACTTAGAATACCACAGACACCTTTTCAAAGCAAAAACAGGAAAAGTGCCTCGTGACGCTGCTAGCGATACTGAGAAACGCTTGGTTCGTTGATGAAGAATCTGCCTTGCTCGACGTAAATCATCGCTTTTGATGATGGGATTGCATTTTCCTGTAAATGAATGCATCATCAAATTAATTAAATGTGTCGTTACATTAAATGAATGCATCATTAAAATAAATGTATACATCATTAAATCAAATGAATGCAGCGTTAAATTAAATGAATACGTCATTGAATTCAACGAATGCATCATTAAATTTCAACTCTACTGATTCAACCATCTTCCACCGACGTTTTGATGAGAACATGGCCTCCATGAACCTGAACATGCTTGGCAGTTTTTAAAAACTCACCAATTTCATTTCTGAAAAATGGTTTGAAAGAAATGGCGTCAGATAGTAACAATAACCGCGACCTGCTTCCGCGTTGATTTGTAAATTTGAATAACACTTAGTGCAGACAAGTATCCTGCAGCTTGCAGCACTATGATGTCACAAATGTCTCAATTTCACAAAACATTGTGGGGCAATTGGAGATATTAATATTTATCCACAAAAATCTTCATGTATAGGTTGTTATCAAAACACTCTGGTGCATTTCATCATGAAAACATTTTATGATGCAGTGGTGACCCAATTATTTTCAAAAGGTTCACGTATCGGTCATGCGTCATGAAAAACCTAGACAACAAACAATACTTTGCAATCGTTTTTCAAGAAACCAAGGTCACCAATCGACAAGCTGATGAAGTAAAAAGCAAATTGAAGTTTGCACCCGTTTTTTTTAGTTTTTTCTTCTAGATTTTATTTTCAGCTTCATTTGTACATTAAGATTTTTCGATATGCGTTACGTCATTTCTTGTTCCGCACGATCGATCGATGACGTCTGAACGTGAAACGAACGTTTCGTGAAAAGTGGAAGAATGTTGAGTTCTTCCATTGCAAATACATGTTTCCTCTTGTCTTGAAGAGAGGCCTCGGTAAGTGGAGTTGCTTCAGGCGTTAAAATTTAATTAAGTTTGTGGATAGAGGTGTAACGTGACTTATGACGCATCGAGGTGGTTTCATGTCTGATCAGATTTTGTCAATTCTTCCTCTGCAGCTGGTCAGTCTGTTCACGTCTGTCTGTTCACGCCCGGAAGGTCGGAACTCTTGTGGAAAGATCATCAATAACGTTCTCGTGGTTGAAATTCAACGTTCAATGGAAAAAAAGTGTTTCAGCCAAACATTGATTTAGAGACGGCGTGATCTGACATCTAATCCTGGCCAAGGATTTTCAAAAAATTATGTAAAAAATAGCATTTACGCGAGAAGAACAACGAATGCAAATGATTTTGCGTCACTGCGTGGGCATGGTGGAACAGACACTCCATTGTCCCAACGAAATGTTTGTGGTGTTTTTGATGATGACACGCAGATAAAAATGAATCGCCGATTGTTGCGGAATACGTGTTTTCTGAAATTCGTTTCAGGTGTTCGGCATGTGGTTGAAGCACCTGCTATTATTTAAACATGTTTGTTTCCACAAACCGCTAATCAGTTCTCTCAAAGTAAATCTTTTGTGAAAAATTAAAAAAAATAGATCGCCAGCCATTGTACATGATTTGTTTTTAAAAGAACTATGCACAAACGATGCCCTGACAAATGCGTTGTTACTGAAATTTCAAATATCACAGAGAACACTCGTCTCTTTCAGCGACGGAGCATCTTATTGTGGACGACAAACAACGGAAGTGGAAAGTATTGAAGTGAATTGCTTCATAGCGAAACGTAATTCATGTTTTACTACTTCAGACTGGTTTTCTAAATACACAAGCATTGGTATCGCCCGCACCATCAGCGGGATGGATGTTTCAGTAGAACTGAACATTCTGGAATGAAGTCCACGGAATGTTATCAAGTTCTGGCGCCAGTGAGTTCGCACAGAAGATTATAAGTTAAAAAATGACAAAACGTAAAAACCCCCATATGCAACTATATTCCATTTATTCAAATTTGCCGGTGGAGGCACACCCCTCCGTGGAGACTCTTTGTCAGCCCCACATGGAGCTTGATTTGAAATAAACGAAGGTTGTTCAACAAATGCGTTTCAAAGGTTTTAGTGCAGAACACGAATATGCTACAAAGGCTTTGCTGTCGGAATCTGAGCGTTCGTAAAAATCCGACAAGAACGAAGCGAGGAAGATGACGAGCAAGTGAGAAGCTTAAACAATGTAATGATTTTGAGCAGTTTATACCGAAAACCAAACGATTTTGGATTTGAAGCAATTGACATGAAAGGTCAAAATAGTTTCATTAAATGTATTGAAAACCCATTCTTCAACGGTCTCTGTTGCTTGTATTTTTTCTGTCTTTGAGCTGATGATGAAAAAAACTCGTTCGTTGAACAAGAAACATAAAAGTTGATGAACGTCCTTCAAGATGTTATTGGCCATAATTCCCCGCCAGAGAAAAGGACAATTACGGAAAAAAATACCCGAATAGTTGTTTATTGATCTCTTTCATGAATGCATTGACGTTTACTATCGATGTTGACTGGAATACTAATCACCAAATTCGTGCAACGTATTAAACTGAGACAACGAACAAGGCACTTCATTATCCACAGCCATTTATTGGGATGATACGTGGAATTTAAGCAGTATGTCCAGCGCCAAGGCCGTCGTGGAACCTTTGTCTTCTTTCATTCATTTTCGTGCCCGCTTTTCCTCTGAGAAAGGTTGGGGCAGCAGCGCTAGGAGGACTCGAAATACCTCACGATGAATAGCAATCTCAAATAGTTCTGCTGGCTCCACACTAAGACGGTACCAAGCAAGGTCGGAGATGTAGTCACGCCACCTGGTCCTTTGAAGACCTTATGGGCCGCTTTCCCNTGTGAGTAGCCAGCAGGACTTTCCTCGATATTCCTTCCTGGGGCAATCTGGACATATGGCTGACCAACGTAGCTGGGACCTTTCGATTCGGGGAGAAGTGGTTCGACATTCAGTGTTTTACGAATTTCACAACTGCGCACTTTGTCGCGAAGTGTCACGCCGAGAACTCTTGGCAAATATCCCATCTCAGCCGCTTGTGCTTGGCATAGTATTCTTTCAGTCACTATCCAATAAGATTCATGACCATAGGTAAGGATCGGAGCAAAGACCGATTTAAAAACTGACAGCTTTGCGGTGTTCGGAAGCTCCCGTTTCGTGACCACAGAGCGATAAAGCTCACGCAGAACTGCCTTTGCTTGTCTAATACTTGTATCAACCCCTTGTTCCGTCTTCCGTCATTCGTGAATACCCCCCAAGGTGCTTCAACTTCTCCACTTGCTGCAGTGTATTTCCGCTTACAGTACTTGCAGCGTATACTGCCTTGGGTTTCTGATGAGACATAACACCTCGATCTTTTTCAGAGCTGATTTTCATCTCGCTTGGGCGCACGCAGCAGAAAACCGATCAAGTGCATGTTGACGACCGTATTCAGAGGATGTAAGCAGAATAAAACCGTACGCAAAAAGCAAATGGTTGACGCTGCAGCTTCCAACAATGACACGCTTGTCGATAAGGCTGTGATTGTCTATCCAATTCATGTAGACTATGAACGGGGTGGTGGCAGCATGAACCCACGGGAAAGTCCAACACCTTCGGTGAGCATTTGTGATTTAACTTCCCCGACACAGACACAAACTTCTGAGGTGGAATACGGTAACTTGGTGGCCAGTGTCAGGTGGCCGTCAACACCGTTCTCCCGCAACACTCCCCGAAGCTTTTCTCAAAGAATCCGGTCGTATGCTTTAGCCTTTATCGAAGTCAACAAATATGTGCAGACGTCTTTGGCATAATCCCATGATTTCTCAAAAAGGCACTGAGACTGAAAATTTGGCCTGTAGTGCTACGGCTGGGATGAAAATCGCACTGGGTATCATCCAGCTTCGGTTCAATTATTTTCCGACATTTTCTCTAGGCACTTGGTATACAGTATACACTTTTCCAGAGAGGCTAAGGAGAGAGATACCCCGGTTGTTAGTGCATTCTCTCCTGTCATCTTTTTTGTGTTGCGGGGTCAGCAGCCTCAGGAGGCCTGGAAACATCTCACGGTCAACAGCAATCTCAGATGGTTCACCTGGCTCCACACCAAGGTGGGACCAAGCAAGGTCGGAGAAAGGCCATGTGGTCCTTGGTCGACCTCTGGGCCGTTCCCTTGACGTAGCCAACAGGTCTTGCCTCCCCAATCTTTCCTGGGACATTCTGGACACATGGTCGCACCAATGTAGCTGGGACTTCTCGATTCGGAGGAGACGTGCTTCGACATTTATACCTTTACGAATTTATAGACCCTGCATTCACCCTTGTCATCCTTTTTGAGTATGGTGATGCCATCATTTCGGTGGCCTCCAAGAACACCAGGCCACTTGACACACACGATTCAGCCAAAGAATTCTCGATTCAAGGCTTTGAGTATCTAGTCCTATTCCGCCTACATATACCGGTCGTGGCAAAATATTTCATGCATCACCTTTTGTTCAGTGAAGGAACAGAGGTATATTAAGAAGAAACTTTTTTCTGTCATAAATAACAAAGTTTAAATTATCAGGAATATTTTACTCTCGTACATTTTGTGTAAGCCTTGGTGCAAGTTGCGTCTGTCTATGTATCATTTCTGCGATGTGAAACATGCTACTAGAAAATTTTTATTTTCATTAGAATCCACCAAACGTTTCCAAACTGTTACACAAAACACGAAACTTGTCATGAAATACAATCTCGTGGGGCTGCATTGAACACCTTGCATTATTCTCGTTGGTTTGGAAATTACTGAAAAAGTTTCTGCATGTTGTAACAAAGTCAATTATATCTTCTAATCCAGGGGTCGGCAACCTATGGCACGCGTGCCAAACTTGGCACGCCAAGCAATTTCCAATGGCACGCAGAAGCTCCATGCCACAAGAATAATAAAACATAGCTCATTTGTCACAAGTAACTGAAAAACCCCAAATGAAGGTTCTCCCATAAAGATTAAAGTGTTCGCAATACTTCAAGTTCACAATTCTTCACGCTTGACAACCCGACCAAGTTATACAGTTTACAGTTTTTTTTTAAAGGAAAATGTTAGGTTCGCGGTATGGACCTGTAGGGACCCGATTTCTCTGATTCTGCGAGCCCGATGATAATTTTCGCTGATTCTAGGGACCCGATTTTCAATTCTAGGGACCCGAATCGGGTCCCTAAAACACCTTGAAAAACCTGCAGTTTATCACTTTGAAAATACATTTAAAACGTAAAGGATTCTCTGCGCTACGTAAGGTTAGCAATATGCTTGACATTGCACGGGAACGAAAACACTATTATTTGAAAGGTAGCTTTGAGCAGATACAGTTGTTTTTTTTAATAGGATTTTTGATGACGGCAATTGGCGGTAAGCCGAAGCCTGAAATTTGCTTCTTGCCGGGGCGGTTGAGGTGAATTATCTTGCCCAAGGAGCGTCACGGCGATTCACTCAGTGGTGCGAACACGCAATCTTACAGTTAGAGGCGCAAACTCTACCACTGAGCTATCGCCACTCCATTAAAATGTTTGCCTTTGTTTCTAAGCAACGATTCTTAGATCCGGGTTAAAAAGCACTAAAAACTGAAATATCTTCCTCCATCAACGCGGGTTTTAGACAGAGGCAAGATTAACATCACGTTCCACAAAAACTCTCGCGCGTGAACCTCGTTGTGCGCGAGTGCACACTTGCAATCGAAACGTGAAGTTTGAAAACCATGCAGGACCGTTATTTAAAAACCGGTCACGTAGGTTGAGCCGGTTCCTACCAGGCCCATCGCCAGGATTTAGCAGCAGGGGGGCCAAAAACCAGAAGGGGGGGCACATTTTTCAAATACAGTATTGGATGTATGCAGCAATCGGGGGGAAAACGTAACATGGGGGGAACCGATTTCAAATGGAGGGGCCGGGCACCACTGGCTCCCCCGCTGGCGACGGCCCTGGTTCCTACCCGAAAAAATTGAAGTCCTGCTCAATAAGGTTTTGTTATCAAAAGGCAAAAAGTTTTAAAAGTCCTTTCCGAGGTGTTTTGTCGCCTGCCACTTGTTCATGCCTCCAGGGCACTATGCACGTGGTATAAAGGAAAGCTATCAGTTGAAATAACTCATCAGAAAGAGTGATTATGTTTCAGAGAGAGTCTACACCAGGATACAGAAACTGATCTTGGCAACACCTAAGGTTGTCCTCGCAGACAGAATCATTTGCTGTGTGCGACTATGTCGGAAGAAGAAGCAGTGGGAAAGACTCGTGCGTTTCATAATATCAATAAATCGTTGGGTTGCAATTCATTCCAACACAAAGGGTTTGATATCTGCGAGAACTGCGATTGCTGCTGAAGATCTTTGGCAAGCGTTTCGCTCTTAATCAATTAACTGTATGCAAATAATTTAGAAAACTTGACTCATGTGCGCCCAAATCCACAAGGAAGTTTTCTTTGCTGCCTTGACAACGTGTCGTTTCAATATATTGGTGTCTGCATTGCTTTGCTTTAAAAGCAGACATTCATCTGTTCAACATTGAAGTAGATCAGGACAGAATCAGATTTTGCAGACACGCGATTAATGCTGGTGCTGGATTCCTTGCAACAGACACGATAGGCTACGAACAAAAAAAAAAAACTTACTCGAATTTCCAAAATGCAAATGTGAACTTCCAAACAATAAAAACCATTTGTTCTGGAATATTGAACACTACAGACGGAAACTATAGATACGACGTGGCTGGGACCTTGGGTGGGTTTCTTAAATGGATGTATTTTGCACTTAAATCTTTACAAGCTTAGGACAACCCAGGACGGCTTCTGGCTTTTCATGTAAAACTTAAACTTCCTTCGTTAAGATATTGATTCCACTTGAACTGATCGCTGACGTTTGACCCGTGAAAAAGCTCGAATGAGAAACTAGATGTAATGAGAAAGTGCATCTTTGTCGCTATCATTTGGAGCTTTCACAGAAGAAACCACAACAAGATGACACGTTTTGACGAAAAAAATTTTTTCTTTGCAGGACGCTGTTGGAATAGGATCGAAATAAAGCGTTTTCTTAGTTTTTCTTAAATTGAAGCAATGGATCGCTCAGGGTGGTTGATTTTGTTCCTGTCCTTATGTTTGTCACAGACTGCAGGTAAGTTCAAAGTAAATCTTGACAGTTTGCTTCATTTGTGAATCCTATCTCGTCATCGGCAAATTTGAAGAATTGTTATTTGTTTTGTATTTTCTGATGTTGCGCTTTCCGTGTTTTCCAGTTCCAGTGCAAATTGCCGTAAAAAGATTCTCCAAAATATTAAAACCTTAGTTGAATATGACGTTAGTTGTGATTCACGTGATCTGTTGCTGCGAAAAAAGGCTTTGCGATCAATGCAAGTTCTATGTTCATTGATGTAAGTTCTTTCGACAGAGTATTTTTCGGTGTTTTTTCCAGGCGGGTCTACTCTCGTAAACAGAATGGTTTGCACGGGAAGTTGTGTGAGTAACAGCAAATGCTACAGCAAGCCTGCGTTGGACTTGTACATTCAAAGCAAGTCGGAATCCTGCAAACAAATGGTTGGCACTTCATGCGATGGTGAAAGCGGTGAGAGACGAATGCTTAAGTTAAACCACCTGCATAATGGAGCTGCAGTGCTTTCGGGTCTAGGGACCAATTTGTGTAGGGTGGTGGGCCCACTACAGCAGGAGATGTGCCGACGGTTGTTCTTCGATCCTCGCTAGCTACCCTTCTTGGCTGAATAACATGTTCTTCATGACCGGTTAGGCAACAACAAACTTCATTTCGTCAAGATAACCTTTCACGTGAAACGTTATCAACGGTAGAAAACGTAAACTCTCCTTTATTTGATCGCGCGGATTAAATCGACTCAATAAAAGCTTTTCGCCATCAGCGGGATCTGCACTCGGTTCGTCATCAGCTCCTCAGGGTCAGTGCGTGCACGCAACGTAAATGATAAACCGGAGATCCGACGCAAAGAGTCCACATCCGCTGCACAGCAGTAAAGGTCGCTTTCAAAGCGCATCGCTTCATCAACCCTTTCTTTTGGATAATTCAGTAAAACTTGCTGTGAAAAATAATAAATCAAAAAAGTAATTAGTTTTGTAAATACACACAAAACTTTCCTGCTGAACCAAAACGTGACATGCGCAAACTGCCTTAGTCATGTGGCAACTTGTGTGATATGCAATCAACAGCATGTTGACCGAACAATAAACAAATTTACCTATTTCTGACTCTTACACTGTTACTTACTTTTGACTCTTGCACTGTTATCTTTGTAGAACAATCCACTTTTGTAGAAAAATCCTCTCTGGATACCTGTGAAGATAAATGGCTTAAAAATTAAACGCACAAATTAATATTCAAAACATGGTTCTTCTTCGCGTGAAATAATTCTTGCCCCTCTTTTTCCGTCAATATACCATGTTCATTCACATTTTTCCCATTCTGATTTGCCCATTGGTTTGATCCCCTTTCTTACTACATATTTAGTTTTGTGCCTCCCTTTTCAACGTTTGGCATTTAAAAGCCCTTCCTTAGGGCTTTAAAAGCCCTTCCCTAGGCTTTCCCTAGTGTAATGTATGTCATAAGCTTCCACATTCCACTGCTGCTATAATTGAGGCAGCGCCGGGTGGCTTTTAGCTGTGTTTGCTCCATCATTGGCGTCAGATAGTTTTTCAACTTTAGTGAAAGCAGGTTTATGAAAACAGCCCATTTTCCAGTGATTACTTGCCGCAGTTTGTGTTTTGATTTATTCATTTTAATCTTGAGTTTTGTTTTCTCTACTCTTACTTTAGACCTTCAGCATTTCACCCTTAAGCATTGCTTGCAAATATCGGAGCTGAGAAAGGGAAGTGTTGCGTGAAACCGATATCCTGAAGAAAATTTTCCGATTGATTCCAACTGCATCACCTTTGTGGTCATCACCAATTGCTTGAATTGTGTTCTAAATTGTGTCGCTTACGCGTATTTGTGCCAGTGGATCTCCTTTCATAGAAAATATTCCAGATATTACTCTAGCCTTTCAGTGTTTATTAACACGGGTTTGATATTTTTCCAGATCATCATCGTATGAGCTGTCGTGAGATGGCGCTAGAAAATATAACCGACTGTCAACCACAGACTGACGAATTCATGAGTCGGCAAGCTGCTTGCTCCCAGTGCAAGAGTCAATGCGATACAGGTGACGTAAAAATGATTGGCGGTTACTAGATTCAAAACTTTGCAATTTAAGTTGAAAAGCAAAGAAATCGGAACGTGAAGGCACCTTTGCTCAGTGCTCTACTGCCAGGCCCGTCGCCAGGATTTAGCAGCAGGGGTCCAAAAACCAAAAAAAGGGGCCAAAAACCAAAAGGGGGGCCACATTTTTAAAATACAGTATTGGATGTATGCAACAACCGGGGGGCCAAACGTCAAATGGGGGGGCACCGATTTCAAATGGGGGGCTGACCCCACTGCCCCCCCCGCTGGCGACGACCCTGTTTACTGCAGTTAAAAACAACTTATTTGGCACCTATTACATGCCACTGTATGCTTGTCATCCTTGTCATCAGTGGTGCAAGTGCACACAGTCTGGTATTTGAGCTCCTCCGGCTGCGCACAACAACCCTTTCTGTATTTCGATTTACATCCCAAGGAATGGAAGTGTTCGGCTGTTCTCCCAGATCAAGTTGCATGTTTCACCAGAATATTTTGATGCCTTTATTAGAAACAATTTGCATGTTTTGCTTCAATGATGCGCATCTTCATCCAAATTTTTTATCCGCTTACATCAATTATCTGATGTCTTTCACAAATATCCATTTTTCCCACTATGCAACGCTTCTGCATGAAAATGAGCCGATGTAGTGGTTACTGCTGCATTGCTTCAGTGTCTGTTCATCTTCCGCATTGTTTGTATGTATCACCTAACTACTACCTTGCAATATCTTTGTGTTCTTTGACTGCCTCTGTGATATGGAACATGTGTCTGAGCCAAACGAATAAATAAAACAGAAAAAAATAATTAATAAAATCTGAAAAACATTGAAAGTTACTGAAAATCCACGTTCTTGAAGGTAACTTTTGAATTTGGTTGAAGTTGTAAAGTTCTTGTATTCTTTCATTTTACCCATTCATGTTATGACCGGCTTATGAATTCTGGCAGCAAATACGTATTTTGAAAAGTTGCGTCACAGGATTTGACTTCGCTTGATTTAAAACTTGAAAAAGTGAAAAAGTTCGATTCGTCGACTCCAGTTTGTCAGCAATTAATTACCACATTTCTGTCGCAGACCATCAATCCACACCGACCTTCGCAAACTTGACAGAATGCGCCAATCACTGTGGTCAATCCGACAAGTGCCTTATTCCTGATAAAGTTGATGCAATCCTGGAAGGACAAACGCACAGTTGTACAGAGTGCTTGAATAAAAATTGCAAAAGTGAGTGTTGGGTTTGTCAGCAATGTCAAATCTATTGTGCCCATGAGATGTGGTAGTAACACATCAATGAGCTTACAAATCGAAATCACTAGTCTTGACAGCATCTTTGCGGCAAAGGAATTGTGACCTCCGCATGACCTCCGCATGACCTCCACATGACTTCCGCAGCACCGATTCACAGAATTGCTGTTAAATAAACCCGTTTTTTCTCTTTCCATTATAAATAGTTCGTGCAACGCCTTGACATGAAGCTGAGTTATCACAAAATAACAAATACCAAGAGATTCATTTTGTTTGTTTTCCATGTAATTTTATCGGAGGCCAAGTTTCCCTGCATCGTGCTGAGCACTTGACGTCATTATAACATCACTTTGACTTTCCCCTGATCGTAATAAAAATTGTTACTTAGGAAATGCTTGCAGCAATGTTTTGGCTCGCACAAAAACGTGTCTGTCTGCCCTAATTTGAGTTTCTTGGGTGCATCACATAATATGCTGCTTGGTATTCTGCGTCACATAATATTCTGCGTCGGCGGTGAATTGAAATCTTCTTAATCTTTACATGGCTTAAAATCCTCGACATGGCTAGATCGTACTGCTGCGTTGCCACAGACCAGGAAGTGCACTGAGGCGACGACGTGTGATATTCTTCATGCTTTGTTTTTCATGTCTTTTTTTATCAAAGGAAACACATTTTGCTACCACATGATGTAACAGAAAAAATGAATATATGTTTGCATTGTATCTTTTTTCTTATATTAGCAAAATTCTCGGCAGCAAACTTTTGTTTTTTTTCGAAAATTTGCTTTCTTTTCGTGATTTCTCTTGCCCCTATTTCTTTCGCTGACCCGCGCCGACAGACCTCGTTTGTCTTTGTCATCAGAACGCCCCCCGGGACAAAACCATTGTCATTTGCAGAAGCCACACACGCTCCAATACACTGCAACGTCTGCGACAAGCTTGAGAGAACGTCATGTTACGCGCACGCGACCCATTCTTGCGCCAACTGTTCTGACGCGTCCACCAGCCTCACGCAAAAGCTGACGACGTGTTCGAGATGCATCCGGGATTGCGTCCTTCAGTGTAAGTAGCATTTGGTGGAATTGCGAATCACAGCTGTTGCGTCATTTGCGGCGAAAGTGTTTGACCCGTTTCAGAACTATTTCAAGATTTGTGAAAAAATCAACGATTTTGCAGGAACAGAAGCAAAAACGTGTGATAACAACATTTGTATCGTACAAGCAACCAGATCCTGCCAGTGGAATACTAGATATCTCTGTTGCAGGTCGTGTCCCGCACTGCAGTCAATGTACTGTATGTGCCACAGCAATTAACCAGCATGTTCAAATCAGAAACGCATTCCGACTTGCAAGGATGTTGGCTACAAAACTACTGATAATGTTAACACTTTCAAAAATGTTCGTTTCAAAGTGCAATCAGCAAAGCTCGTGTTGTATTTTTTTTGTGCCGAAATCCTGAAAATACTTTTTCAACCGTGGTCCTACAGAAAATTTTGTAATCATTCTCAATCAGCACCAAAGCCCAGGCGCACAAGTTACACGATTTTCTGTGGATCAGCCACAAATTCCGGGACATTAGCGAAAAAACTGTTGATGCTTTTCATCACAACACTTTCATTTAATATTCTACAGCAGACATATCTATTACTGAAGAAGCTTTATGTTCGGACAAACTGAGACTTTAAAAAGACTCCATTGCAGTGGACCCCGGGAACCACATCACTACAGGGTGCAGTAGCTTTCGGTCGATGTTTGCACGAGACTCTTGTAAAAAAAGTTAAATAAAAACTCAAACCCTTATTGGGAGTTAAGTAAAGATGTCACGTCAGCTTTAAATTACTGGTCAAAGGTGCCATAAGTTTCCAAATTTCAGGCAGGGAGCGCTGCATCTACCGGGGTTGTATAACGCAAGTACTTTTGCTTTTTGTTTTCATTCTGTTCGTTGACAGGTATTTTGTGGTAAAAAGGTTTGCGACTATTGCACTAAGGACCAAACCCGCTCTTCCACCCTTGATGGCCATGAATCTTGATTGTGTAAAATAATTTTGCATCATATAGATCACCCAAAGGAAGAACGTTAGTCTCAACAAACCTAATCAAACGTCAAGTCAATTTTTAAAAAAAATATGAAAGGTCCAAGCATCCAACGTTAGCCTTGCGAAAAATTTACAGATTTTCTGGAGAAGTATCTCAGCAGGTGGGTTTCAACCTTGCTTTGACGGTTTGTTCGCAACGTTCCACGTCTCACCTTGAGTGGTTTTTAGAAGTTGTCTTTGAAGGGGCCATAACCTCAGTTGCCCTGACATGAGAAGGAATTGCAGAAATCTGCTCTTAGTTGCCGTAAACTAAGCTGCATCTAAGCTTTATTGTTTGTATATTGACGGTCTGTAAAGAGACGTTTTTCGCAACTACATGCAGTTCTTAGATATTTCAGGTTGATGTTGTGAAAATTAAAGAATTTACGGAAATCAAAGCATTCATCCTGATAACGCAAGTGCTTCTGATTTTGAATTGTTTGTTTCACCTGGAATGCGGAAGTGATTTGCATAAAAACAACCTTTTGTTTTTGAACATAGTTAAGAACCAATTGCGCAACAATGACTGAAAATTGTCATCTTTAAAAAAGATCTAGAGCCTAGCGGGTAAAGCTGATGTTGAACAAAATTATTTGAAATAATTTAGTATTCAGGTATTTGAAATCATAATTTATTATTCAGGTTCTATTTGAATAAGAGCTGATGATGCCTACTTTGTAGGCGAAATATATACTCTGTAAGATCTTAGTGTCTGATTCTTTGCTGAGAAAGGAT
>JGI24159J19872_10002139_pt1 | contig 23120 bp, 15 predicted proteins | sample Ectturendosymbi4_FD_19872 | JGI IMG/M metagenome (IMG submission 19872) | reverse complement strand
TTCTTCACGCACATCCCGTTCGTGGCGAATCGTACATTTAACGCAACGCCACCGGAGAGGCTGCAACACTAGACATATTTGTTAAATACCAGACCGCAATCCTCCACACGCAAACCTCATGCGTCTACTTCTAACGCGACATGCGTAGAGCATATTGAAAGATACGGCTAGAAGAAATTGACAGTCATAAATATCAGCAACATATACTGTACATGAATGAGAAATATCTTGCTCTTGTACACCACCAAGCATATCACATTACTGCGCAGCTGAGCGCAATTAACGAAATTATGCAAAGAAACAATGTTGGATAAAATACTCGAATAGTTCTTTTTCAATTCTTTCTCTCTATGCAATGCAGAGTTTCGAATTCACTCATGGATAATAGCAGGTTGAAACAACCTGAAATAGATTTTACCAGAGATTACAAAAACGCGGATGCTTTCGCTGGGAGAACTTTGTTTCAACAGTAAAAGAAGGTATTGCGTTTTAAATTACATACGGCATCAATATATTATTTAGTAAGGCTACGTACAATGGTATAGTTTCGCTTTAAATTATAAGATAACAAAAAAGCAGAAACGTGTTGTGCGTAACCAAAAAACTGAATTGAAATTGTTTTACAGTAACATAAGGCAAGCAAAGAAAATTTGCATCACTATAAAACAAGGTGGTAAATTGTAGACAAGACTTTCAATGTAAATCAACACCTTTTTACTACAAGCATCGTGAGAATTGCTCCGTTTAATTGATTCCAATCGAACTTTAACACCTTTCAGGGGTCTTCCAAAACTTGTGGTTAACACCGGGACGCTCCATGTTTCTCCTCTGCTCAAACGTGTAGTCCAATGTTTCATAGGCTGTAATTTCAATATTGAACTGAAAGCGTTTGTTCTATCGAAACAAAACTAAACAAAAAGTCGTTCAATTTCACACGTGAACGAAACAAAACAACAGCGGATGCTTACCAAAAGACAAATCTTATGTAAGCATATTCGTATGTAGACCACCTTAAAATTTATTCCGTGAACTTGTTCCAGTGCTATCAAGTTGCAGAAATCTTCACTGGAGTTCATAGCGACTAGACAGTGTTTGGGAAAGAGATCACATAGTTTATAAGCAACCTTCTTTGTCTTGGTCACGTACTCGCCTTGCAGTGACGAACGATTAACCAATCCAATGCGAGAACGTGAAATCAAGTCAATATTGTCATCCGTTATCCAGCTAAGTGATACTTCCTTTAATCCTCCGAAAACTGTGTACCTAGTAAAAACTCATGTAGTAATCTAAGTAAGATTTAAAATCAAGGAAACTTTGAGCATGAAGCAGTTCGATTGGTATCAATACCGCAGTCTGATTGACGAAATGTTTTTTAGATTCGTGCATCCGCTTTAATTCTAAACTCAACAAAGCTTCTATTCATGCCACTGGATTTTTACAATCACTTTAGATTTTTCATGGTCAACTGGTGTGTGGTAAAACCATTTACGCCATTTCAATTTTTATACCTTACAAATTTTATTTTTGAAATTAATCTTTGAAATTTGTTCACATATTTTGTTTTACCTTTGAAAAAAACAATTTTGATTCACAATTCTTTGAAATTGAAAAAAAATTCTCAAATAAAAAAATGTTCACAAGAACAACATTTCACGACAAATTTTTTTTACATCACCTAATTCCTCTGATGACGTGTTTACATTGAAATATTCCCATAAACCATGTTGTAAATTTATAGATTGCATCTTCGATTTTTCCTGAAGTTTTCACCTAATAAATTATGGCCATCCTTTCTTTGTTTACGGTACTTTGCTCTTCATTCTCTCAAATAAGTCATATGACTTTTATAATAATTTGCGAACCTGAGCCTAATCTATCAAGTACAGTACTCTAAAATTGGAAGCAATACTTCTTTTACTTGTGCTAGAGTTATACAGAGTTATAACTTATGCATATATAGCGAAGACGTGACACAATACATCTATCTAATTTTGAAACAGCTGGCTGTTATTCTGATACAAGTAGAATAACTGACCAACAACGTCTTCCACAAGCGTTATGGAAACATCCATGGTGACATTCCCTAATGCTTGTGGTCTAGAATTCCACGTTACACCCCATGACATCTATCCAGTGTACTGAGGTTAATCTGAACCGCAGGGAGTCAAGTCATATCCACCTTAAGAAACGTTTCAATTCATGGCATGCATTGTGTAATTTCCTCGTAACATAACAACAGCCATAATTAAAAACCGACTTCAACAAAAATCACTCCAAACCACCTTAAACTGCGTTGAGAGATTTCAAAGTAACGTGCAGTAGAAGAAACAAGGATAGCGATATTTTATTCGATAAAATCTGCAGAAAAAATGAAGATATAACGTATGAATTTGCAACATGAAATTCATAAATTTCAAACACTGCGTTGGCGGAGTTGGGCGCAGAAAAGAAAGAATTCATCATGAAATGTTTTTTGTAGAAAAATAATTTTTTGGTAACCTTTTTTGGCTTTGAAGAATTTGTCAAAGTAAAATTTTATCAAGGGTGAACAATAAAAAATTTATTTTGAGAAAAAAGATTGGAGTTGTTGTTCTCAAAAATTTTCCTACCGTGATCCACTATCACTCCTGATGATGACACCGTGACCTAGAAACCATTATTACAAAAAGGACACCAATTATAGAACACACCTATTTTTTACCTCACTTTGATTTATGCAACAACGATTTCTGACAAACCAAGAACAAAGCAGGATTATCAGGTGAGAGTTTTATCAGCACGGTTTTGTACACAAATATTTTGTAGCATTCTTACAGAAAAAAAATGGTGTTTAATCAGGTGCAATCTAAACTAACAACTCTAACTACGCTGAAACGAATTAACCTTACACTCATAATTTAAGGTCTCCGTAATGCAGTCTGTTAACCATTGGCCTATCACTGCAAAAGAAAAGCGTACGTTTTACCGATTTGACTTTCCGTAACTCGCCTTGTTCGTCATAACCCATAGGTTAAGAATCACTGTTTTAGAGAGATTTTTTTAAATATAAAATAATTTTGGATGGTGAAAGCAGGCCGCCGTATTGGTTCTACCGGCCTAATTTTATTTTTACCATTTGCGGTTTCATCAGGTTGTGTCAGCATAAGCAAAATAATACCAAATTAATCTCAGAAAGGATATATGTACTTCGGTAAATAAACCAGTTTTGCATATGTTATGATTTCCAATTCATGAACTTTTAAAGTTGCACAGTCCCATTTTTTGCATTTGATCATTCTTCAGTAAAGCTTTAAAAGACTGCAACTACCCTAACAATGGTTGAGGGTCTACATACTTTTCCATTCATTTTATTTCACTCTTGGAGTAAGTGGTGCACGATCTTACAGCATAATGTCCGTTCACACGGCAACAACCGCAATACTTGATCATATGGACAAGGGTGGAGTTCAATTAGCGCGTTTTCTAAAACAACGTCGAACTTTGGGTTCTGCCTATCCCTTCTACACGTTTCACAAACATTGCGCCTCGCCAATACCTGCTACATGCAAGTCTGCCTAATTAAGTATTTCATTTTTTGGAGGCAGTTATCACACTGCTTTACGCCATAACCCATAGCAGAAATTGAGAAATGAAAATCTATCCAAAAGCTTTCCTGTAATGTAACAGCAAGTAAACAACTATCTTGAGGGCGAAACTTGAGACTACCTTAAAATGTTTAGTACTTAAAATTATTTACCAAGACAAGTTTTCATGAACTTCATCAACAGCTCCACCTTGTGTGAGCAAGAAGAGCTTATGTTCGTTACAGATCAAGGTTCTCGTAAAGCACTCGTGAGACGAACCAGGACAGTTCCAGCCATTAGAAAGTATTACAAGATCCACGTGCTTCAGAGTAGAAACGGTGAAATTTCCATGAGCGTCAGTGTCAATGACATTTGCCAAATCCATTACGATTTTCTGCAAAGAAACAATATTCCATGGAATTAAGAGTACTTACGTAAAAAAGTTGATCCACGGTACAAATAAAACTTATCAGCGAACTGAATCTAAACAGTCTTAATTTTATTAATTGTACGAAGCCACTGGTTTCATCAGCTTCTTCAAAATAACTACTCTTAATATATTTTTTCATCAGTCTCACTAATCATCGCGACTTGGTTTTGCACTGCTGCAAAAATGCGAAAAAGTTTTTATTCTAATAAATAATTTGTACGCATGCGTTTCTTCATTTATTTTGCAGCAACATTTATTTTCGTGCCCAATTTTACTCGGGGAAGGGTGGCAGGGGCAGCAACCCTAAGACGACTCGAAACACCTTTTACAGTCATCAACAATCACAGATAGTTCTGATCACTCCACGCCAAAACGTGACCAAGCAACATTTGAGATAGAGTCACGCTACATGGTCATTGATCGACCTCCGCACCGCTTTCTCGTGGGTGTAGCCAGCACGACTTGCATCGCAAGTCTTTCCTGGGACATTCTGAATACATGGCCGTAACAACATAGCTCGGATCTATCGATTCGGAGAAGAACCGTGCATGTAAGAGACCCCGTTGAAAAGATGCTCACAGTGCCAAATCGTCCGCAAAAAGCAAACGGTTGATCCAGCAACTCCCTACAGTGCAACTCCCGTTCACTTGACTGTGACTATCTATTCAATTAATATATATTATGAAGAGCAGTGGTGACAGCACAGTGCACACATGACATCCTTGTCGGAGTGCGACAAACATTATGAAAGGTTGTGATTTAACTCCCTCGACAGGAAAACAAACGTTTGACAAGGTATACAATGACTTGAGGGCCAGCAACATTCTCCCGTCAACATCGCACTCTCGCAACACGACACACAGCTTTTTACGAGGAACTCGATCATACGCTTTCTCTAGGTCCACAAAAATGTGTGGAGGTCTTTAGCATGTGCCCAAGATTTTTGAATTTTTCTGGAAAGCGAAAATTTGGTCCGTATTGTTACGGCCGTGATGAAAACCGTGCTATAGGTATCATTCACCTTTACTTCCCGGCATCTTTTTTCAAGCAACATGGCACACATGTTTCCAGAGAGGCTAGGAAGAATGACAACACGGTAGCTAGTGCATTCTCTTCTGTCTTCCATGGGGATGATCACTCCAGTTTGCCAATCTTTCTGTGATCTTCCAGAACACCAGGTCACTTGACACATATGAGGTTTCCTCGACCATTCAGCGTTTTTTCGTTGTGAGCGAAGTGATGATGTGCTAGTTTATGGCGAAATTGCCGTTCATGCGTGGCTTGAAGTCTCCCAGATATGAAGCACTTTGCGCTGTCCCTATTCGACTCCCCCAGATGCGTAGCAGGCGCAATGAGAGGACTCCAATTGTGGATAGCTGATGGTGGAGACGTTGACAAAATTTTCGAACGGGCCCCTCTACCTAAAGCCCGAGTGCGGTCCTTGATGACGCTCGCGACGACCGATGGCGGGTTTGGTGATTAATTTTGCGCATTTCATGGTAGCAGCTGACCAAATTATACCGTTGGACAGTCATGCAAACAGAAGGGGCAGCCAGACAATTGCCCCCCTACCAAAATTTTAAGAAATTTTTTTGTTGTTAGGTACAACAGTGAGTTACAATTCTTTTGCTCTCCACCCGGAAATGTACAACAACAAGTTACAAATCATTTCCCCCAGCAGAAAATATCAGCTGGTCGCGGCATTTACAACTCAACTTTTGCAATATCAGGCGGTACCACGGGAAGGCGTGTATGTGGGCGCATTTGTGTATGAGCGGACACTGCACAGAGTCTACTGCAAGCGCAATCAGTGTAGCGCTATCACCTTTCTTAATTGGAGAGGGTGGACGATGTTTTTGGTTCTTTACTGCCCCAATCCCAAGCATGCATTTGTTCTATGTTTAAAATCTCGATCAGGATGTTCCTTTCACCATTGTTTAAAGTTGTTTCGACTGGCAGTAAAAATGATTTGGAAAGCATTCCATAAATGTGACAAGATTAAGAAAAAAGATTTCAAGAATATTTTTTCAAAAACCATGTTCATATTTTTCCGAAATCAACATAAAAAGAGTTCAAAACTGAAGCCTCAGTTCTCTGCCTCGTCAACATTCAGGTGACGTGACATATTTTTCAAATGGACAACAGGTTTTCTTGGCAAGTCTGGAACTGTTTTGCGGCTAAAACGACATGTCGGAAAATTTTTACGCAACATAACGCAACATAATGCGTCTTGTCATCAATTTTCATGACTACAATTCGGTCCTGGTGTTGTTGTAAGATCACAGGCTCAAACTCAACTTTCAATTTGTATGTTACTCTCTGTTCACCCACCGATCTAAATACAACTGCTTTATCATTATTGTTTCAACAGTGCGTTGGTAATGCTTCACATACCGCGTACTCACTTGTGGTTGTACGGTACACTTACTTTATGGTTGTGGCTGATGTGAAAAGGAATCTCCCATTTTGAATCTTTGTCTGGATAGAAAGGTCGCATCACTCGAGCACCAAAAGTGGTGAGTGGATCATCTCTTGATGTCATTCCTATTGTCCCAGTAAGTCTTCCCGACAGGGTTTCGTAGTTGCTATTTCAAAAAAGTTTTAAAGTATCGCATACATCTAAAGTAGTTTGTAACGTATCGGTACTAACGTGCGACAAACTCATTCTAAAACTACTCATTTCTAACTACAGCGCAATCTTCTAAACAAAAATTTAAAAAATCCAATTTTCTAGCAGACCGAGTTATCAAGCAACACGCTTGTGATTTAGCAATTGGAGCTTTGCTAGCATTGTTGCATTTCCGCAATTGTTCAGGAGTCAAATAATGACATAGTTTACGAGAGTTTTCCGGCAAGTCAATGATCTTTTATAAACAAACGTGTTTCTTTGTTCTCATTAGTCTACTGGCAATATGCGATAAAGAAATGATCAGCGTAGCGATGAGCGTAAGTAGCCTAACGAGGAGTCGCGTGAGCTTGAGTTGTGGCGAAATGAGTGGTGAAGGTCGTGTAGATTCATGGTGATTCATGATAAAAGATTCATGATGAAAGTAGCCGTTCCGGAAACGTTCAATTTGCTTGTATTTAAAATATCGGATATTACGTTGATTTTACTAATAGGATTTCAGCTGTTTCGTTTTTATAGGAACTTTTGGCTGCAATCATACTGCTGTGCTCTTCGAAGTTACGTGTCAAAAAACTGACACCAGTATTGCTAATGATATATTTTAAGTTTTTTACTATTTTCTGTTACTTGAACTAGGGCAGCACTTTGCTTTTCAGTCCGCAGAAACTACTAGCGAATATTGCAAAAGTTTGTATCTTGATGAGGATATTAATTTTTTTGGCAGTGGACTTGAGAAACCATCTCTATAAATAAAGTTCTTTTTAATTTTGTCATTGTCATTAGAGTATCAAACACAAATTTCTGATGACTTACAAATTGTCCAGGACAAACGCAATGGAAAGTTTTGTTGCGTTATTAAATTTTGTCTTGAAANCGTCATCGATCCATTGGATATTTATCAACTTGCTCTTGAAAGTTGGAGCCATTGCTCTATCTCCAATTCTGTAAATTATGTGTAAATNGAACTGAAAAACATCTGCACTTANAATGTTCTTATCAACAGGTCAATATGAGATTACCAGCAAAAACGATAGAAAAGCACCTAAACTGCATGAGCGTTCAACAAAAGCAAGTGAGGTTGGCATTTAGGAGCACACTGTGTAGTTTGTATTATACAGAACAAGTGCCTTACGCCATACCCTTGGTAGCGAATTGTGCCATGCGTCATGGCTGTACGGATCATCTTTCCTTCTAAAACGCCATCCACTCTAACATGGAATCCGATTATTTCACTTGCTTCTTGCCAATCCGGATCCAGGTCCACAATCCTTCCATGGGCTATACCTAGATTTGGAAATTTATGCTATTAACTACGTAAAATGTGATTAAACGTAGCAAAGAAAGATTCTGTATTTGCATGTCAAAATCTTTATGTTTCTAGAAGAAACTAAATACGGTAGATGGTATTTTTGAATTGCTCCATTTCTGCGTTTAATAATCTCTACGTCCATTAAACACACAGCCGTGTAGCGCTCTGTCGATTATATGGCGTTTTATTTTAAAATAAAGACCGTGTACCACTGAGCTATTCACGTTGTCATTGCTGCTCCATGGGTGGAAGAGAACAGCATTTATATTAAGATTCCTTGAATGAACCAAAGCATTAGTTGGAACCATGCCCAACACTCCTGCATACATCACACGGAAGCGGAACAATCGGATATCTTTTGCAATTGCTGCTTCCAAACCTTTAAATGTATGATTGACAATGGGATCTTTGGTGCTGCATGTACTTGAAGCATCCCAACATGCTGATCTGATTTGTGCTCTCACGAAGTAGAAGTGCCCGTTGCCCATGGGACTGCCTGATGGGTATTTGTGGACGAAATATGGGGCGCTGGTTCCCTGTAAAAATTAGCAAAAGTGTCGTAGAACTTATCGAACTTTTTTCAGCTGCTGTTCTGGCAACTCAGAATGATGAAAAATACCTCGGATCTTCAAAACAACATTGATAAAAAACAAGTTTTCATTCTAGATATGTGCTTTATTCCTCTCTTTCAAGATTGCCATGTTTTTAGCCCTTCGTCATCTCTTTTCTGAAACAACTTGCTGCGTAACTAAATGCTGTACAACAAACGGTGTAGTAAGGCTGGATTTCCCTTATAGGCTTTCGAGGCTGTAGCTTGGGGCAGAAAAAATTTTTCGAAATTTTTTTTGAGTTGCTTTGCTCAGGCGTTTTGCAGCACCCATTCTACGGTTTCCTGCCTGTCTTTTTATAATTTGATGATCGTGCCTTCGGCACTCACACAGTACAGACATAATTTTCCTCTTGGATAAAAAGTGGGCGGCCAGCATCAGAAATGCAGCCCTGGTATGGTGTTCCAAAAATTACGAAATACTCCCTGGTCACACGGATGAACATTGATAGTCCTCATAATTGATGGGTTGACCACGCAGACGGCATCAAAATCCATGACACCTAGTTACCCTGTAGCCTACTGACTGAAAAAGTCACGGGATAAAAACAAAAGCTGTTTTTTCAAAGCACTTTTTCGTATTTCAATTCGAACGGTGACAGCCTTTTCATATGGCTTGTTGAACCCACTATATGCCACCAAATTTCCCATCATCCTTCAAGATGCCACCATTTTCTTAGATTAGTTATAGAAATTGATTCATGATGGTGAAGAAAAGCTTTGAATCCCGTATATTTTAAAAGAGAGGGGTGACTTTGTTTTCCTCTTACGTTGTCTAGCCTGCTTTGTGCATTTTCAGTATAAAGCAATGATGTAACATTTTAAATGCAACCAGATATTGACACAGTAAATTCTGCTTTGAGGTGTGGGAAGTATATTGTATTCAATATTACCGCATTCATAGAAATTGGAAACCTTGAAGCTAATCAACCTTGGAATCACGCTCTTCGGGGGTACGCTAGAAAAATCTACTCTGCGGCTGCAAGTAGGAAATGATTGGGAACCACTGATCTTGTAGAAGATAAAAATTTCATGATTTGTTGGGCAGCAGTTAACTGCCTTTTGCGCACCATAGGGAAATATGCGCTTTCCTGCCTTGCATTTTCTACCAGAGTATTGATGGATTAAACCCAGAGAAAAACTTCATATCGTAAAAAGCGTGTTCAACTTTTTTTGTACAGTACTTATTCTGAACAAAGTTTGTAAAATTAGAATCAAAGGAAGTTGTAAGGATAGCAAGGTTGAAGCTCTCCCACGCTGTGTTATTAGAGCAGCACATTTTGTGCAATCTTAAAACAACTACGCAGCGCCACTGGTGGACACACGCTAGTTTTGTATGAGAGGATGCGACATCAATTTGCGATGAATCCAACCTTTCTCGAGGCTATCTTTCGTAAATCACTCACCTTCACGTGCGCAGATTTACGAGAAAACAAGTCCACAACATAAGACTCATTTTGAAGTAGCCTGAGCAATAAATCTGGGAAAATTTACAATTACTTGATTCAGGAAATACTGCAACCGAACCAATAAGCAATGTAGCACACAGCAACGATTTGACCTAATGGCAAGTGACAGTAAAGTACATTGAAGAATCGAGTTAGATTACGTCAGGACATCATGCTTATTTTCATTGTAGGCTACAGTACGTCTGTTACAGCACAATGACTGGTGGCACTGGCAGCATAGGTGTAAGGAGCAGGCACATTTTTGAGGGTGCGAAGGATTGTTGATTTTTGCCCGAATTTCCCCAAATCTCCAGAAAAAAACGACCACAAAAAAAACGTCTTCATGTGATTTGTGATTTTGGTGCCATTTTTTCAAATCTAAGCACGTTGGGCACCATTTTTCCCGAATTTTCAGGGATTTTGTGAAGGTTTTCGCAGGATTGCCAATGGGATATATTATTTATCTGTCCCATTCCCATCCCATAGCAATTTATGCCTGTGCCATCCCATGGGTCGTTTTCCATGGGATTCCCATAGGAATGACATTCCCGTGGACAAGCCTGGGTTTTCGCAGGTTGTGCCCAGATTTCTACGGATTTTGCCCGGATTTTCACCAAATCAAAACTTTTGGGGGTGCGCTTGCACCCCGCCTCCTACACAACTGGTTGGCAGCATATACAGTAGCGCTGTTGACATGTGTGTTACAGCAAGCGAGCGTAATCAACGGACACAGTAGTTATGCTTCAGACATAGAGCAACAAATGCCATTTCACCAAGCAGAACGGGAAAATAACAGAAGCTTAGCATCAGGTTTCTTCAAGAAAAGTTTAACATTAGTATCTCAACCCATTAAAAACCCAAATTTTGATTTTGTGGAGTTCTAATTCTTTTGGTGTTGTTTTACAGGAAATAATGCATAAATGCTAATAATTCCAATTTTTTTGTTTGTTTATCTTGACATGGTCCAGAAAACACATGCACCCCGATAGGGTGCAGTAGGAACGAAAGCTTATATGTTCATATGTTACAACTATAGACCGATTGCTAGTGAATGCTTTATGGTCAAGTGCTAAATTGAACACAAAACAAGTTCCTCGTGATCAAACGCGATTTCGACACCATAGGCTTAAAATATTAAGCATATTTAGTCATTTGTGCTTTGAGAGGCGGTATCCCAAACAAAATAATGTTGCTCGCCTAAAATCAAACATTTTGCCCCCTAAAAAGCTGTGGGCTGGCTACGCCACCGTTCGACACACACCACAGGCCAGAAAAATTCATGACTGAAGACAAAGCAGTGAATTTGTTGTTAAGACCTTCAGTGCTTGCACAACTTCTCTCCTAAACGACAACAAATCATAGGATGTTGAATCCCTTCCAGCTTGATGACGGCAGAGGACATGGACGTCCGCAGGGGGGCAAAACGGGCATTTCCCCCCCTGGAAATTCGGACCAAGAAGCAAAAATTTCTAGAAAACGTGAAATCAACATTTTAATTCGGATTGTTTGTGTTAATTCTTGCAATGACAGTTTGTTTACAGATATGGCACTCGCACTGCCTAAGAGTCAGGTTCACTGTTTAGGTAACATGCAGTGATGAGCTTGCAGTTCACAAAATCCGCTTCTTTGCTTGCAGAGGCAGGCTGCAAACTCGGTAACAAATTGTTTTACTATTGGCCTTTGTTGCGTAACAATAACATGGCAACAAATCTTCGAAGATGCACAATAAGTCACGGTGGTAGGCGTTTTGCCTCATGTAACCCAGTGTTGCCAACTGGTCAGGGCCCCGACAAGGGGGCGGGGGGGGCAATGTCCCGGGGCGGCCTTTTTGGTAAAAAGAAGGAATAGAAAATGGTCTTTCACGAATGGACCTGAAGTTAGATTTAGGTTTAGGTTTTAGATTTTGGTTAAAGGTTGGACCTACCATACGTCCCGGTTTGGCCGGGAATGTCCCAGTTTAAACGTCTGTCCCGGTGTCCCACCCCGGTTAGCAAAATGTCCCGGAATTTCACTTCAGTGAAATTTTCAAAATTAACTCCAGCCTGATGATACATTGTTATGAAATAATTCCATCCTGAAAGGCTTGACTTTGCTTTAACCCGTGACTTGGGGGGGCGGCACTTTTAAACAGAGAAAACATAGTAGTGTTGAAGCTATATTTGTGAAAATTCAGTGNTTTTTTTTAACATGGCAATATGGTAAACGGCAAATGAGACTGGAAGAGACCTGAGAAGTTCTGAAAAACTGAACTTAGCTCTATGTATGCGCTTTTAGCCAGCCAATGGAATGGCATCCAATGTTTGGTAATCTGCGAACGCCAATGAGAGTGCCAGACGATTTAAAGAAAAGTGACTGATAAGGTTCGCATGACTTGCAAAGAAGGATTCTGCTGGTGCTTTTTATCCCTCGTGCAAACTGTACAAAAAGAAAATTTCAAACTGCCAAGCAGCTATTACAGTAATACCCTGGACCAAATAAATGAAAATGCAATTGCAGGTGGTGGGTGGTTGAATTATCCAGTAGTTAATATATCTGTCATTGCTGCAAGTCAACAGAGAAGAAATTGATCTTGCAGCTTTAACTTTATGATGATGCCACTGCTCAACAGCAGTAAGAAAAACATACAAAACAACAGGATTATATTTGAAGTGCGTTGTTACAGATAAATTTGGTATATATTTGGTACATTTTAAGCCTAGATTTGGTATATCCATCCTAAGAAGAGTTGGCAACACTGATGTAACCACTGAACGCAGACATCTTGGCAGGTAATGCAGCGAGACAGTGACTGCTGAAGCCACGTAGGCATATACCAATGGTGGCGAACCGCGGGTTGCCGACATATTTTGTGTGGCTTTTCTATAGATGAACAGCAATATCTGAGATTGATAGCAAGTTGTTTCTTCATATTTAACGTTTGTTTCACTTTATCAATGTGTTTACACAAGTACGTGAAGTTAGTCACCAGCAGTGTTCCCTGAAAGAAAATTTTACATCGAGCAGATATTTGTTTCAGTGCGCATGCAATTTTACAACCATGTAGATTGTAGCCACACAACCAGTGAGTGAAACGTTTCGACAGGGCTACGCGCTATATATACGATATCAAATTTGGAATTTTGCAAGTGCGCAAGAATGAGATTTCACTGCGCAAATGTTTTGGTAGTTCTGCGCATTTGCGCACTTTAGAGGGAACACTGGTCACCAGGGAGCCTGCGCGATTTGATTACATCGACAGTGAACTTAAATCACAAGTTAGGCTAGTTTTCTTCCCAGAAGCAGGGATGTAGTACTAACAAGGGAGCAGGGATGTAGTACTAACAAGAAAGGTGTGGGAACGCATCCAAAAAAATAGCCATATTCAAATAGATTCCAACTCATTTTAAAGCAAAGCGTGAAAAAGGTTTGGAAACGCCGTTCCCACGCATGTCCACCCCACTACACCCATGGCAAGGGAGTCTGCGCGATTTGATAACAACGACAGTGCACCTAAATCGCAAGTTAGGCTACTTAAGTTAACAGAAAAAAATTTAAATTTTTCAAAGACAAATTGCCAAAAGCATTCTGTCATTTTCCCAATATTAGAATGAGAATCAATGCTTTGCGCGAAGAGGAAATTGCATACCACAACGTGGAAGAATGCAAAAAGAAATTGCATGAATGCTGGAAGAGTTCCAAGCCAGTTATGATCATTTCCAAGAGTTAAAACCATGCTTTGCATTCCTTGTAAATCCATCCATGTTAATGTAGTCGGTGATGGGTGTCTAGTTCGCTAACCGTTTGTTATAAACTTGTCTGTTGTAGAAATGAAACTGAGCGACTTGGAAGAAAATCTGGCTCTAAAAAACTTTAGTGAATGCCGCTCTACACTTAATTTCTGGCGACAGGTTCCAGAAAGTAAATACCCAGAATTCAAAGGACCAGTGCACCGTATACTGTTCTTTTAAATCTGTGTATAGCACAACAGATTGCTGTGAATTTTTTTTTCTCCCTAATGAAGTTCGTATAATCAAACCATCGTGCAACCCTGAAAAATGAACAGCTGGGAGAATTAATTCGCACGACTTTAACAACGTACTTTCCAGATTTTCGGAGAATAGAAAATCAAACAAAAACTTGATATTGAAAATTAGTGTGGGCTACATCACTTAATGCGAAGCTTGCATTCTTTACCGTATTTGTATTGACACTACAAACTGATTTTGAGGGTCGCTGGTGCTTTTGGTTGTCTGCAAATGACTCTTCCACTGAACAAGTTTGACCACATTCCTGGTTTATACCATATATGATGAAGCATTGCTGCCAACAAAGCGCATTTTTGTATCAATGCTTCCTCTAAGGTGCGCAAAATCCGCAGTACCATCAGGCCATTTGCGCAGTGAAATCTCATTTCGCACTCTTCCAACTTTCCAAAACCTTGGAAAAGCACGAAAACAAAAAGATTCTATTTGAATTAAATGTGTACTTGGTTCGTATTTTCATAAGATTTTACAGTTATTCTGAAAATTCACAAATTTTGTAATTCATTTAGAACTCTGCTAACTCAGCCTTAAAATATCCATGCTTACTAGAACAAAAACGTTTGCTCAGTGCAAAGTTTTCTTCCAGGGAAAACACTGTATGCAACTGTTTGCAGTAACATTTGCTTGCATCGCCAACAACCTGAAAAAGATAAGCACAGCGTCGACTTTGCCCCCCCTGGAAAAATTTCTGTTGACGCCCATGGTAGAGGACCCACACAGTTTGCATCACTCTGTTGGGAAACCAACTGAACAAAGCCAATCACCATTTCTTGCTTCGTAGATTCCGTAGTAACTCATATTTTGGTCACAATAGTCTACACCCAGGACCGATTTTAAGACGATTTGACCGATCTCTTCCAATCGGGACCCGCGCCAAAGGGGCTAACCAACGCAAAGTTACACTTTTTATCGAAGCTGCTTGTTTATAGTGCCGGCGCCAGTGTTTTTAGAAGTTTTGTGAGACCAAACCGGTTCTCAAAATTTTTCCAACGGTCTTTCAAAATACAGTATAAACTCGCTTAACCTACCACCATCAAAGTAAAGCAAAACCTTGCTCTACAATCGTCTTTGATATTAAGATAAAAGAGATGCGGTCTCTCAAAATATTTTTGCAATCAGCAGGGTCAAACCTTAAGAAACCCTGGAGGTGGCCACAGAATTTTGTAAGCGTGGGATCCGTTACCAACGAAAACCCAAGTAAACTGCGGGGTTTTTAACGCTCTCATCAAAATTCTATAGCGAGAATGGTCATTGTTTTCAGTAGTGTGCTTTCACTAGCACCTCGTTAAGGCAGAGATGGTTTAAGTTTTGAAGCTTTTTCTATTGTTGTCATCTCAGCCAGGGAAATTTGACTCTATATAATAGTAAGCATCGAGTTGATTTTGTGTATTTTGTAAACTATACAAGAGTACGAAGAGAAGCAAAACAATTCGTAGTGAGTGAAACACGAAAGTAACTAAAAAAAGAAAGCGAGGAAACACTACCACTGACTATTTTACATCATGTTCCAAAAACGAGGCAAGCTCATCTAAGTCCGCAAATAAAAACAAAGAAATACCAAAGCTTGAGCAATTAGTAGCAAATGCAAGCAGTAAGATAGCTTATCCACTGAAAGATTCTCAACCAAGGGGCCCTCCAGGAGTAAGTCAATGAGATTACTGAAAAAAATAATACAGACGTTTTTGATATTGCCAGGATTCACGCTTGATGTTGATCAATGAATGCGACGTTCACCGTATAGGTTGGCAGACGAGCTAAACCTCTATTTACTGCCAAAGCACAGAGAATGCTAGGATTGAGTTTCGATTAACCCAATGGCTCGAAAAAGACTAAAACTTTAGCGTGTAAGCTTTCGAATTTCACAGAGCATATGAAAAGATGAAATGTGTTTACCTAATTTCAAGCATAAGTTATTTTTTAACATATTTGGAAATGTGGCACATGAAGTACACGACATGTTTTAAAATCAAATCTCACGATAAAACTTTTAATGTCTGTTTGGGGAATGCAACCCTTGCATCCAATCCTTTGTGTCTGCGCCTGAGCAACGCGCTTACTTTCGTCATTGACATTTGTTTTCATATTTTCAAGTTATGAAAAGATTTTAGTTGTTAATGCTTCTTTCATCAGGTTGGTTCTAGTTTTAAGGATATTTTATTACTTCGGTTAACTGAACAGAAAAGCGAGAAATAGCGTTGCGAAGGTGCATGAAAGTCGGAAAACCAATATATGTTGTAACAACAGTTAGAACATTAAACGTACAAATTAAAACAAATATCGGACGTTCAGTTGTCAATGTCCACTTGGTGGAATGCATTCGCATTATCTACTGTAAAAACAATTTTTAGATAATGTAAAGGCTTTCAGCAACTTGAAATATTCTGACATTCTAAACAAGCAAAATTTGCACAAACTCTTTTATTTGAAAATTGTTTAACGGTACTTCCCAATCCCAGCAAAGCGTAACAGCAGTTACTCAACAATACACTTGTAAATTTCAAATCAACTTACGTTTTTGAACACTTCCGTTGTGTCCCCTTCTCGGTAGGTATTACACACTGGACAAAACTCATCATTGTTAAAGTAGCATCGGATGTTGTTTGCCGTAGGTGTGTTTGCGACAAATTCTCCGCTGAAATGAATGCGTGGCCAGTTGACATACGCTAAAAAAATCACGGTTGTTTATGGTCAAATTTTCTGCATATGAATCAAAAGAATTCCCGTCGTCTGAACAAAAATTGCTTTTCATTTTCTACAAATTTGGTTGCAATATAAGTGCTTTGTTTCTTAAGCTTGTTAAATCTTTACCAGAATAGTTATAATATAACCAAATTGAAGTTTCATTCTCCGAACTTGTATATGATGTAGAACAAGAAATTCCAAGCAAAACCGATATATTCTGTGTCAGAGACGTTTTTCAGATTTGTTGCAAACTGTTTTGTTCGTCATATTCTGAAACAATATTTTTATACACACGGAAAATTCGTGTAGTCAATTTTGAATTAATTAGTAGAAAACTTTGAAAGTTCATCCGCGACAAACAAATTTAAGCTTCCTTTTTCGACAAAAATATGGTCATACATACAGCATTGTAACGATAATTCACTTTCATGGCTGGAGTAGAATTTAATTTGCTTTCGCAGAAGTAGGTGATCGGCTACACAAAAACAAGCAAATTTATGTAATTTTCTTCCATTTACGAAATAGCTTATTATTTGACTCGCTATTTGCCCTAAGAGAAATGTTAGAGTAACAATCAAGTGTTTTTCATATCCAAACTTGCATAGGAGCTTCACAAATTTTTAAAGTTCAGCAGTTCGTGAGTTGATATAATGAGCAAAGAACTTTGTTTTAGCTAGTAAATGACGGCATATATCGCAGCTGGAAAGACGTATGCAAATTCAAGAAGGCAGATTTTTCTGAAGAAAATAGGCATGTGACCCATCTTGATAATTAATCATCTTCTGTTTAGACTATGTCCATCGGCATGATTTGCGAAGTGGACAGTGGCGTAGCAAGATGGCCTGGGGCTCCGGGTATCGGGCGGCACTTTCTGGGGACGGCACGTTGTTGATTAAAAAGTAATTTGTAAATGCAGTTTTGACTTTTCCAGTTTTTTGTTTAGCAACTCTAGACTGCTAGTCTGAAAAACTAAGATCCGTGATTGTGGAGTGAGAAAATTGATGAACTTTTTACTCAAAAGTCTTGTTGAAATCCAGGGTACTAAAGTACACATGTGTATGTCTTGAAATCAAGCCTTTTTTAACATAATTACTTGGGGGAAATTGACCCCCTGCTCTGCACCTTCCTCCTCAGCCACTAACATTTCCTCCCACACCAGCCAAAGTCCTTTTAACAAAAGGCAGAGGTGACATTCGACCGCGAGCTAGAAAGCATTACTGGTCCAGTAGTTCGAGCCCTGCACTAAATCACGGTAAGAAGTAAGAGCTAAGTTAATCCTCTTTGTCCCATCAGTCGATTCTCAGCAACACTCCAACGGCACATCATTAGATCACCTGACACCTATCGGCATTGTCGGTGAACATTTCTAGGCACGTCTCATGCTCTTTTTTGATGATCAGTGGGATATTTTAAATATGCAAGTGCCACTTATAGCCTGGTCATTAAGTGGGCTTATCAATATAAAATTTTGGCGGGTGAAGTGAAGAACTTTGCGAAGGTAAAGTTTCTCAGTTTCAGTAGAACTGATGTTTTTCTGCATATGATGAAGTGGTGTCGGAAAATGATGTTATTGAAACAAGATTGTGCGGTTGGTGTGTGTGCGTGGTTAATTTAGAGTTCAGATTGTGGGTTTGAAAAGCAAGAAGAGTGAATCAGTGCCAGCCGGTATGCAATGTAGGATTTGTAGAAGGTTTGACACCTTTGTTCAACGCTCCATTCAACATCTGTAGTCATAGAAAAGTCATTGCAACCAAAAATGCGGAGTGACGAAAGGTGTTGCTCTCATTTTCATAAATTAAAGGCGATAAACCTTAGCCTGAAAAGCTAAGGCAAGGACAAACAATATGTTTAGTCATGATTGCGGTGAAAGTTTTTAGTAAAATTAAAAGTGACCAGTGGTGACTCCGGCTCTCGGGCTTCGGGTAGTCTTCGATTGCGATTTATATTGTGGAACGTGAGCTTGCTTGCTTTGTATATTTTTGCCACTACCCACTTCACTGATTAAGGTTGTTAACTCGGGCTCATTTCATTGGGCCTTGTCACTGTTCATATATTTTCGTTCCATGCATGGCCTTTTGAGTCCATGTTGCAGGTAACATGAATCAAAAAATATCGTTCATAGTAAGCGGTCTCTTTGACTTCGTTCGCTCGTGCTTCGCTTGGGCTCATCCATAAGAGCCCTGGCTGCCATTTGCAATAAAGTATTGTATGAAATACAATTCAAATCAGATTGAATGTTTTTTTTTGAAGAAATATATTTTCCTAGAACATTGGATTTTAATTCCAATCTATAGACAGTTCCAATTCGAGAATAATTTTAAACGAATGATGAATCGTCCAGTAACTCGGGATGACATGAATGAGGTACCCAATATGGTTGGCTGAAATTCAGCACCACTGCTTTTTCACATTGAACATAAAAATCGCTCTTAAATTGCGAAGCGTGCGTGATTAGAGGTAAGAAAGAATGAGACTAAAAAATGACCTCTCACTTTGTACAGGCAATAGGTACAAAACCATTTAAAATTGTGAAAAAATATGTCAAACTTAAATAATACTTTCACATTTAACCAAAATAATTTTGGATTTCTTTCCTACAGTTTATTGTTTCGGTTTTAGTTGTGCGTCGTTTTAATCTGTTGTTGAAATACAAGTGCTGTGAGGCAATGAATTCTTTTATATTGCAAGTAACCCATTGCACAGCACACCGACATCACAGATTGCGAAAAACTATCTCCTTTCAAATGCTTCCTTCCAGATAAGATCATTGCAATTGCAATGTCATCGGGTTAAGATTCCAATACTTTATAAAATGACAATAAAAGATAAAACAGTTACAACTATCAAATATTCAACTGCTTTTCTTCTTGGTAACAAGTAGCAAACTAGTCTGCAGGACAGTTGTAAGGAAAATTGTTGAAGGCAAGAAAAATTACAATAGTTGTCGTATGCTTCAACTTCAAACAGTGCCTGGAACACTCCATTAAAGCCTTTTAGCGACATGCACCAAAGTCATTCATAAACTTACATGGACAAATAGCATCATGGCAAGATTTTTGTTCCTCAGAAGCACCGGGACACCTCGTTGAAAGAGATTGAATGCAAATCCGAGACCTCGTCTGTATTCCGTAGTCGCATGAAGCACTGCATTTGCTCCATTGGCTCCATTTTGACCACACTGCAATACGTTAAACATTAATTTAAATCCTTAAGAAAATGCCTAAAGAAAGTGTTCAATTATGCAAGGATTACTGCTTTTAATTTGTTTTTGAATATTCTATTCTTGGTTCCAATTGACTATAAAAATTGCTATTGGTGAGCCAAAGCTTTTGAAATCTATGTTGTTCTTTTCTTGATACAGAAGCGATATGGTGCATGATGGTCCGGTGTGGTATTGAATATCTTGACAAATTCTTCACAGGTGTGGTTGATGTCTTGATTACCAAAAAAAGAGTTTAGTTACGTTTTCTCCAACATCACGTACTGTAGAATAAGTTCACGATTGAAGTTTTTTATGTATCTTGTTTTGGGTCTATTATTTTTACAAAATCGGTTTCACGTATTTNACGCATCTTCAGTCCTGAAAAGTAAAACCAAAGCTTACGGGAGAAATGATGAAAAGAAAAGCAAGATTTAAGAGAAAGCACGCAAAATGTAGTCTCAGACACAAGCTGTGGCCATATAGTTGTTCCCACTTGAAAACTGAAAAGCAAAACTGGCGCCAATTTCTAAACGACTAACTTCAGAGAACGTGGCGATGAGTTGAGTGGGTCGCGCTACGCATAAGGTAAGATAACAATGTTTCCGCAGGAAACCCATAGCCTTCAATTCTCGACTATACGCCGAGAGAATCCCCGCAAACGCAGCTTTGCAGAATGTATGAAACGTGTTGAAGCAAGAAAAACATGAAAACGTGTTTAGAGCAACAGAAATCAAAGTTTTTCCGCGAAAATAATGTTATCTTATATGTCTCAGGCGCTTTGCTTTCCGATGCTGATACTTGTTCGACAATTTTCACCAGCAGCGTGTTTGTCATTCACACAACAGGATTTTTTCATCCGCACCAGTACACAATGCCCCACAGATTGAAAAAGCACTGGTCTAGACCACCACAAGTGTTTGCGTTTGTTCGGACCTGGATCCGGAGTCGGAGTCGGAAATTTGTAAAAAACTGTATCTGGATGCACTTTTTATTTTCGGCAGTAGCAGGAGTCTGCATAGTCTTCAAATATGTCATTGCTTAAGTACAAACATTGTTGAATTTCGGTTGATTCGATGATTTCCGGAATTTGAACAGGAGCCGGATTCCCAAATTTAAAAAAAATGTGGAGCCGGATCTGGGATTCAAAAAGTTTGAATCTGTAGGCGAGTCGGAGTGTAAAAATGTGCTTCCGGCCACCTCGAGCGGCGTGTTGGGACGAGTCGCATTGTTCGCGAAAGTAATTTCAGAGGCTATCGTGATTAGAACGGATGTCTCAAGTGTGAAACCAATATCAGGAGCGAGCCGGGCTGATCACGGCTTTTAAAAACGACTTTGCTTATAAAACAATTTCGTTTGGAAACGACTTCATTGTTCGCCCCTTGATTTGAAAAGGGTTGCCTCAAAAAATACTTTCTTTAGTAACGGTTTCTCATTAAAAATAACTTTGCTTTGAAAAGAACTTTGCGCCAAAGAAACGCAAAAAGGTATTCTCAATGAAAATAATCTTTTTTCCAATCTGAGAAACACAAATTTTTGCAAAATAAAAAGCAAAAAATTTTTGTAATCAAACAAAATCAATACGTAAATGCAAAACCAATGCGAGCGTAAGGCAGCCAACACACTTCTTTGGTGTGGGACTCTCGCACTGCAGGACTTTCACTTTTGGAAGCAAGTCTAACACGTACAGAAAAGTGCCATCACACTCCTCGCATTGACTCGCTTCACGTAAGAAAACGGGTTATCACACTCAACCTGTTACGTTTAAAACAATAAGATACGTTTATTCTTTGCTATATAACTGCTGTCAATCATCAAATTTCTTTAAATCTTTTATATCAGCTATGTCCAACCCGCAGTCAGAGTTTTTCTGCTTGGCGCGGGGCCTCTCTGAGCAGTGGTTTTATTACGGCATTGTGCTCAGTCAACCGTGTTATGACCTTTGACGATATTTCATCAAAATAACTATATGAATATCAAAAGAGGGCAAATTTATTGGAGTTGATCTGTACGTAGGCAAACATGATAACACGGGGGTTCCCAACCTGGAGTGCATTTGCCTATCTGAAGGGATACATTTGACGTTAGGAATACAAGGGGAAAATATATTTATATCTTATTTTTTCCAAATAATATAGAATTCGGTGGATTTTTGTTAGTTTACTAGGCCATTTTGCCGCAACAAATTTAGGGTACATGCTCATATATCGAAACACTGAAGGGGTACATGGTCAGAGAAAGGTTGGAAACCCTTGTGATAGCACATCAGTTTCTTTTATGGGGAATGGGCGCAGCTCATGAGTCTCACAGCTACGGTCATGTTTATGACTAGTAGCATGCTGCTGTGGTGGACATTAGACAGCGTACCGCTACCACTCGTAATCAAGCCGAAAGTTGTAAAGGAAACTCTGCAATGGAGCGGCGAGCGCAAGTGCAAAGTTACGCCAGTCAAGCCGAACTGACAAACGAATTGATCTTACAATGCAGTTACTGCGCTCTTGTTGAACGAGACTTTCGTTCGAAGAACAACTGACTTGGAGAAAACTGTTAAAATGAACTTTTTGATTATCTCGCTCGCGGTAACCACAATCGCAGACGCGTTCGTGCATAAAGGTAACGTCTGGGCGCATGATCAACTATCCGCTTTATGACGCAATACGTGAAAAAACAGGCTTCACAAGAGAGCAAGCCATGCATCAGCCCAAAGTTCCCCAAAAGCCCAAGTTTATAGAACAAGGGTTCCCAATCTTTCTCTGACCATGTGCCCCTTACTGAATTTTATGTAGAATTTGTAGAATTTTGGAACTATGAAGGTAGATTCCGTTATGTCTCAAAGTTAACTTGTTGCAAATGTGCAATAAATGTACTCCTTCAAATAGGCAACTATACCGCTAGGGGTACATGTATCCCAGGTTGGGAACCTCTATTACAGAACCTCTCATTATGCTTCATTATCCATGACCTTGGAATGCAATCTTATTCATGAATTAGAAATGTAACGTACAAAGATGTTTCAGCTACCACGTCACAGTTGTAGAAACATTTATCAAACCCAATATAGTATATATTGCGCATGGTTGAATAGAAGCATATAGCCGCCCAATATATTGATAAACAGGAACGAGTGTGCTGGATGACATTCACAATTTTTGCCAAAATCTTTCCAAAAACCAGAATCTTTCGAGAACTGAACAACGCTATGTTAGCAGAACTGCCATCAAAGTTAATACGACA
>JGI24159J19872_10002138_pt1 | contig 23125 bp, 22 predicted proteins | sample Ectturendosymbi4_FD_19872 | JGI IMG/M metagenome (IMG submission 19872) | reverse complement strand
GCAACGTAAATACCGTAATTGGCGCAAGTTAGCATCTGCCTTAAAGGAAACAATTTGCCCTTTGAGTGCAAGGCAGTGACTTTAGGTACCATGTTTGTCTGAGACAGAATATAGCGTAATTTTATGTGGCGCGTGATTTGTATGAAAGAAATGCAAAGTGACTGGGTGCTCCTTGCAAGAGTTTCGGATAAAATGGGTTATTGCGTATTGAAAGTTACAAGTGCACTGTTGTAAATTGTCCCGCTTTTGCAGGTTATCAATGCAGAGCCAAGCAAAGAGAAACATGCCATTGTCAATCCGTTCAAACTGTTGTGTGACTTGCAAAAAGCCTGTTTTTTTCCATGTATTCTTCAAAAAGTGCTTGTCAAAGCTGTTGAAGGGACTGGAGAAGTAGCGGGAAACTCCAAAATTGATTCCAGTGGAATGGAAGTAAATGGTTGTGAACATGGTGCCGTTGTTGATGAAACAAGGTTCGCTGTGCTTCTTTATAATCTGTACCTGCATTTCAAAAGCACTTTATTACTTTTAGTTGTTGGGTGTAGGTGTCTTGATTTTTTTGTGAAGTCGAAGTTTTTCCTATGTAGTGTGTAGATTATATCGATAGCAAATTTTTCCATTTTTGTTTTTCCGTTTTTTGTAAGAGGTTGCCTCCGTTTGGTTTACCAAGTTAAAGCAAGGTTTATGAACCTTCGTAAGTCTGACTAAGCCAGCGACCTACCCCATTTGGTTTCAGTCGGCGCTTAACGAAACCCAGGGTTGAAGCGGGCAAACTTACAGCGGACAATTTGGTTGTTAGATACAAGACGTCGTTTACGCGATGACGGAATTTGTCTAAGCCACTCTGACTTTAATACGATAGAAATGAAATGCAAGCTTGAGATTTATGCTTCGTTCTTGAATGTATTCTCTGAGCATTAAACCAAACGTAATAACGGCATTCGCAGGTTCGAACTCGTTGGGTATTTGCCCAAGAAAAACATCAGGAACAACAACAATTGAATGTAATGTAGGGAAAACGTGAATAAAAGACAATAATTGCATGAGATTGTATTGTCTACATCACACGCAGGTGCAGTGCAAATTGTTGATGGAAACGCGTGACTAGGTGACAGCAGGACGTCAGATCATCGACAACATTTTATTGCCAACGGGTTTCTGTTAAGTAACATGGCGACAGCGTCATTTTCTGGTCAACCAAATTTTCGTGCTCTTATTAACCTTATTTTTCTGGTAAGACAAGGCGCGAAGATGACAGCATCGGCTTCGCAAGTCACTGCTTACTCTAGCATATAGGGTTGTTGGTATTATACTTGTGAGCAGACGAGGCAGCTCACGAGGCAGTTAAGACTGCAGAGTTCGCTACGCAACTCACAACTTGCTCCTGCTGAAAGTTATGGCAACGGTCGTGCGCATATTCAAACCCGAGGACGAACACTGCGAAATCGCGGCAGCACAATTAGCGTTCGCTTCGCTGATAACCAGGATACGGCTAGCTATTCATTTCTAGGGACGCGCAAGGAGACCAAACCCGATCTCCCCGTGAACAGGAAGCAGCAATTTTTTATAGCGAGTGCACCAGAGCACTATAGGTTAGATTAAGGTTATCCGGCTGTCCCTTTAGGTGTGAACTATTGAACTCGATGGGCAAAGTCTATCGCTGGGGCGCCTGAACTTGCTTCCTTTCCATGGTCGATGTTAGCACGTTCATGTTCACTGGATGCATTGGCGGCTGCGAGTGATGATGTAGCGTACGTGTGAGGTCTGTATCTCGATTGCTTGGGCACGTTATTCCTCTTGATTTCTTCGGCCGTAATCTCAGGCATGTGAAGACGTTCATCGCAGACTTGGGGCGATAAAACAGACATAACATTTTCCATAAAAAAAGATGGCCAACAAAAAAGAAATAACCCCTTGACGATAATGTGTTTGGTATACCCCAGTTTTCACGCGTTTCCTATTGGGTAATGAACTGCAACAACCCTATTTTAAAGGTTAATGCACTCGGCACTACGCTACTTCAAATCACGTACGTTAGATAACGCTTAGCCGTATGGCGCCAAGGGTGGACTTTCCCCATTGGCAGCTGTGCAAAATTACGTACGTATTTTTCAACTGCTTTGCAACTTTTTTATTCCTGTCTTTTTTTTTTTCTTGTGTGCAAATCAGCTTGGCACAAAACATCTTTTGTCAAAGCCGCCCAAAACGGCGGGAAAAGTTGTATTCAATAAAAATCGATGGTGTCTGATGTTTTCTACAATTCGTTTAAATTGCGTTTCAGCTTTTATGTGGCGAGAAAAAACGCTGAAATGTCCAAGTTGATTGGCGATGAAAGTGCTTTGTAGTGAAAAATTCTTGGCGCCAAAAATGTAGTACTGTATATCTTCTTAAAAGTCGTGTGTGGTTCAGTAAAGCAGCAACGCAATCCTAGTTTTTTGTTTGTGGTGATGTGGATAAAAGAATTGTTATTGAAGAATGAGTTATTTAAAAATACATTGCCAAATGTATTTTCTTCGCACTTGCTAAAATTAATCAAGGGTAGCAAGCACGATGTCGTGTCTGATTCGTACGAATCAACTTCATAGTTGCACTCTAGTTGTGTTTACTACCCACCAAAGTTTACGTTTTGCGTACAGTGCTACATATTTTCGGTTTGTTGACGGTAAAAGACCACTGTAAATTCTGCATGTGTACTTGAACTTCAAGCAAAGGTTTGTTTTACGTTCATTGGTTGGTTTTCACAAAGATTTAAATGTGCCAAAAATAAAGAAAACGTGAAACAGTACTCATCTCCATGGTGAGATAAGAACAATTGCTGCAATAAAACAGTGAAATCCGCGGCTCATTGAACGTTTTTCCTCGTGTTAAACTTTATGTATAATTTTATGGTTGTGTTAGAAACACCTGCCAGCGCAGAACTTGTATGAATTTTTATAAACAATTTAGTCGATGTGTTTGGGGACACCTGCCTCTTTGTTAGGGTAATCCTGTCAACAGTCAGTGATCTCACAAAAATTTATATCGCTTTGATGAAATAAGACTACTGGTGATGTTGTAGGTGGCACTGTTAAGACTGAAAACGTTTTTTCTGCTGTTTAGGTTTGGTATTCTCCTTAACGAAGATGCGGTGGAAAGTGCCAAGCGGTGGGTGGCAATCCACAGCGCTCGAAATTTTAAGTATGTTGTGAAATTACCAGATGACGATGAATTATCCAGAGTTTCTGAAAGCCTCAAAGCAATTAACAATAGTTTGGAAAGTCCCGATGCAGATTCTGATTCTTTAGGAGATGTTGTGGTAATTCGTTGTTTGAAGATAGTTTTACTTCTCTGTATTTTCCAGGGATTGATCTTGTTGCTTGAACCTCTTGCAGCTAATAAATAAACAAATTTTATTTAAAATTTGCTTTTGCGTATTTAACCACAGCTAATTTAAATGAGTAGATTATTGGTGTTCAAGAAATATTCATTTCCTGTCACAGTGATTACCATTCCTTGTAAACGTGACATGATTATGCCATTATTTGGATTTAGTAGGTAGCAAACAGGTATAGAGACAAACTTGCTACATACTCAACTGCAGTAAAAGAATCAATATTTTACCCAGAGCCGGATTAAAGGGTAGGGGGGCCCGGGGCAATTTTCACTGGAGGACCGCTATGACGTATTTTTATGACGTCATCGTTTGTAAAATTTATGTTTTCGCTGATTCGCAACGTTCCCGTTTGCTTTTTCCAGTAGTCGATTATGTGCCTGCCGTATTAACTCGATTGTTAGCCGCCTTTGACTGTAAGCTGCACGAAATGGTGTTAAAAATTAATGTAAGCTGCACTTGGTTGTAACCGCACTTGAACATAGGTTACCTAAGCGTCTGAGATGCATTCGCGACGTTCGCGTGCGTACTCGTGCGTTTCCTGTATTAATGATGCTTACACCGCTGCAACTGCATTCTGTTTATCATAATCCCTCCTGTGACGGATGTGCACGTGATGCTGAAGAAAATCGAATGCAAAAGAAGATTTTGGTCGACAAAACGTAGCTATGGAAAGACTGAGCGTCATCTATACATTTCGATAAAGCAAAAAAATGAAAAATGTAAGCCGCCCCTGATCGTAAGCCGCATGAAATGATGAAAAAAGCTTTATAAGCCGCGGCTTACAATCGAATAAATACGGTGTTCAACTGCACATATAGTTAGCTGCGAGAAGAGAGTTCATGATATAATCACTGCAGTGTATTCTTACTAAAGTGTTTCCACAGGCTAGAGAGTGACTCGGCAAGAAACAACATTCACCCGAACAATAAGCAGAAACCAGAGATTGCAAACAAAAGCACCAGATAAATAACATGTCAATATGGCCAGCCAGGCTGAGTGTGAAAGGTGCTTTGAAACGTGTGGCGTGATTTTCACCTGCATTTTCAAGTGCCCTGGTTAACGCCACAGTTTTAATGTTGCTGCTTGAAAGCCTTGCTGAAAAAAAACAACGATTCAGTCGCGGCGTTTCAGCTAACATTGCCAGATTCTTGCGCTTTTTCTCCTGAGAAACTTTGTGAGCAAGCCCGCTTAGGCATTCTCCAGAGATTGGTCTTTCCATATTGTAAGATTGCATGTTTCTGTGCTGTCTCTTTTTTTCGTTCTTTGTGTATTGACATTCACCGAGGTGAGGTGAACGCCTTACCCTGATCCGAACTCGTTGAAACCGGTCAGGCGCGTAGCACAAGAGTTTTTCAACCGTGACAAAACCATTTAAATGAAATCATAAAAGCATTTAAGTAAAACCAGGATTTCTTTTACATAAAGGCACGGTGTTTTTGGAACATTGTAAATATTATCAGGGAAAAGCCAAGGACAAAGCTTTATTGTTTATTAGACTGTTTGAAAATATGTTCAGTCCAAAACCTAGATTCCAAATCTTTCTACGTGCTGCATATTTTAGTTGTATTTGTTTCTAGTCGTACATGTTTATATTTGGGTGACTTTCTGCTCTAAATTGCTTTTATGTTCGTGGTATAAAAATTTGGTAGTTTCGTGCGCGCTTTAAGAGAATTTTATGCGCGCACCCCAGCTACTTAAAATTTTTCGCTTTTTTCAAAATTTTTTCAATCACAGATCGATGAAGTCATCGGAAATCATCGCATCAGAGCCATCCAGGTGCCTCCCGCTAAAAATCAAGAACTTGTTTATGTGAAGTGGATGACGAACCCAGGAGATTTCTTCGTGCAACGACTGAATGACAGCAAGCAGATTGTATTCATTGAAAAAACGTTAAGTGTGCGTGATAGGAATTATTTCTTTATGGGGAACACTGCATTTCTTTCAAAGCTGTTACTTGTACAGAACAATGATGAACAAATTTGTTTTTCTGTTGTGATTGCCAGTAGAATTCCTGCATTTTTGCTTTTGTGGAAATTGTAATCATCGTGCATAATATTTTGGCTCACGATCGCCAACTGATGAGCAGTTTTAACACTCGTACAAAATGTTAAAACATCGCAGAATTCCAAGGTTTCTCACGTGTTTGTTGTTGTTCCCTGGTATTCTTACAAATTTCTTAATCTTTTTTCCACACACACGAGGCATCAAGACACTGAATTTCAAGAATCAGTTTACTTGCGAATTTACCATGGAAACTTTGCTGTTCGAATCGTACCATGTGGAATCGATAATTTGTGGTTTTTGAGTGCCACAAAAGATTTTCATAAGTGTCACAGAACGCTTGGTGGGATGCTTACTCTTCCATATTATTATTGGCAACTGAAAGCAAACGAAGCAGGATGAATTTTTTCGGTCGCTGCACCAACGACCAAGGCTTTGCCGGTGAATATGCCAGCTGAAACTTAAAGTAAACAGCAAGCGAGTGCCCTGGATTTTGCAAAAAAGCTTAAACTTGAGCAAAAGTTATGGAATTCTACGGCTTTTTGGTGCATCATGAATTATTGCGGCGAGGCGTGGATCTTATCGTTGAGCATTATGCAGATTTTATCGTTACGCATCAATACCAGACATTTTTTAACAGCCCTTCAATTCTGAAATGGATTTTACAATAGTTGCTAAATCTTACAGTGCCAATCAAGTCGAGTTCTTCAGAGAAAAATTAAGTCATTCTTGACCGAGTCGTGCAGTTTCGTTTCGCAGCTCCTTCCAAGTCGAGCTCCAGGCGCTAGTTGTGACGTATATGACCGTATTGCTAAATTAGCGTTGGTATCCACCTCCACAGATTTTTAACAAGCGTCTTCCGTACGACCATGAGCTTTTTTCGTGCATACGGTACGGCGAGCTGTGTGTTGCTCGGTACAAAAGATGCTGGTATCGCGCGAGGGTTATTGAAGTCCACAAGAAAGAGGAAAATCAAACTGAACAAGTGTTGGACGAGGCTACCGCTAGCTCAAAAGACGACATCGAAATACAGTTTGTTGATTACGGAAATACTGCAAACACCAAGGTAATTGCTAACGCCGTCTTCGTGAGGTTACCACTTCGTAAGATTCGTACAACCTGTTGTTTGCTTGCCTTTTCCCACACAAATTGAACTTTTGCTCTTGGCTATTTGTGAAAGTTAAGTCAAAAATTCGAAGGTTTTTGTGTTCGACTCAATTTGTCTAAAACTTTCTGTAGGGGGTTGCTTTTCATCAAGGTCCAGTGATGAAGGTTCTTTTTTGTTCAACTTTGAAAAACGTAGTGTTTTTTTGCAGGAATTTAGCCATTTTTAGAATACAGTCAAAACAATAAAGACATACTTCACTCGGCATGAGTCACGACAACGGCACGTATCTACGATCAAAAGCTGAAAACCTGCAACTCAGGATTTAGTTCCAGCGCCAGTCAAAGAAAATCACGCAATGTCATGCAATGGCCGGACTTTTTGAATTAATTCCTTTCGGAATTCTAAAATTCAGGCGGCCAGCTAGGTCTTTTTTTGAATGAGTCCTTGAAGTACCCCTGAATTAGTCGCAGAAGTCGGTCTTATTTGACGATTTTCTCCCCAATCGTCTATTTTCAATGGTTCGCGTAAGTAATCTAATTAACTTGGCAGTGGCTACTTATGTTTTACAGGGTGTCCATAAACTTTCTATACAACTTTAAAATTTTATTATTACATATGTTATCATTTACAGGCAGTTGCAAGATGTGTTAACTAGGTTTGTTCTAATGTAAACAGTGGATGTCAAAGTGTGTTTCGATGGAAATAAAAACTGTACCATGCCATTCCAAATAAAGCGCGCACATTGGGTTTGTTTAAATTGCTGCTGCGCTATAATACATTTATGTGTGAAATAAAAAGTCGGAAGAGTTTTCGTGATGTCCGCATGCCAAGGAAACATTCCACCTGATACATACTCAGCTACAGTTGGCTACATCGCCTACACTGGATGTTTTCGCATTACTTATTGAGAAGTCATTGTCGATTTACAATCAGTTGTAAGACCGGCGAAAGTCAGTGTTATCAGATGAAAAACTAACGCAAAAATTATAAGCAGGGGGCGATTTAAGCAAAGTTCCTTTAGGGGGCAATTGTACAAAAAAGGTTGAAGACCACAGGTCTAGTAAGACGATGGTTTTGAGATGTAATAATGTCACGTGCATTTGTGTCGAGCGATTTTCTGAGACGTCGCAATTAAATATTGCCCGTAACTCAGGATTTGCATTGTTGCACAAATTTGCGTTGCCTAGAGGACTGCTGTTGACGCAGTAGGGTGAAGCCTGCATTATGTGCCGGGACTTTTAGCAGACAGTGATTCTCACCAATTTTGGGACTTCATAGGGAGAATAACAGACTGTGCTGACTTAAGGCAAGAGTATTTTTTGAGTGAAAACTGTAGTCTCTGGTCTGTTTAAGCATCACATCAGTTTTGCCATCCGCCAAAATGTCTACGCTTTGGTGTTTCTAAATCAAAAACTGCATCGTTTGTTTTCACATTCAACTCAATTAGTTGCACCACTACCTGCGTTAATATTTTCAACCGTTGTATTTGCTTGCCTTATCTCAATTTTAAACGAAATGGATTTGGCTCAAGCCAATCTGCTCATAAGCCTGTGATGGTGAAACTCCTAATCACGTTTGGGACAACTCACCTTGGAGGCAATTTTGTCTTACAAAAAATTTCGACAAATTCTCGCGTGCATTGTACTTGAGTGTGACAAAGTGCAACGTGTGCTTTTTTTCCTGTGACGTGAAAAATTTTAAATCGCTTGATTTCATGTCGGACACGCTATGCCTATTCGTTTTGGTCTGCATGGGTTGAGAAAAAATGTTTTGAATGGTTATCAGCAATTTCTCTACACGCACTGCTGGTATATCGCGCTAAATTGCGCTGAATTACGTGTCACAGTAGTAGTCGCCAACTTAAAAAATCGTTTTCCTGGCAAGGGGCATTCGCCATAAAGTCGAAACGCTTACACCTGCTCCATTCTTGCTACCTGTAATTAACTTACTCTGCAAGTATTTGACATTAAAGAATGGCTAGGAAAGACTTCGGTGCAAATTATTTAACGCAAGCCTGCAACCCATTATTTTTTGCAATTTATTCTTTAAATCTTTTCTGCTGTTATTGAAACTCTGTCGACTTCACTGCAGCTCATCGCTATATGTTGAAAGTATTCGTTGCCATTCAGATCCAGTTGCACGTCGACTATGCCAAAAGCAGGTTTTTCAGATTTCGCGTTTTTGCAGGTGTCATGCGTCCGGCGCATGCCGCTGTGCCTGCGGAGAATACCTCCTCTTTCCATACCTTGCTCTCTTGCTGGAATTGAACCAGAAAGCGATCGTGGATGGACTGCAGGGGCAGTGGTCACTTTCCTGAAGATGGTCAAAGACAGACCGGTTCTGATGACGACGATTGCTAGGGAGGCTGGCAGGAGACACGTTGATTTGCACAAACCGGCTGCCGATGACATTGATAGAGATGTTCCGGTTTCAGTTAGAGATGCTTTGGTGTTTTTAGACCATGCCACGTAGGTTGTATTTTCGAATTTGCGCTTAAGTTTGATTATGATTTTTTTAATTTCTGTAGGCATAAGCTGCGATGTGCTTGCTCAAATGACCCTACGGTTGAGCTGGATATGAGATTAAACCGGACCTTTTTGCCAGAAACAAATGCGCAATCAAGTTTTTTGGGGGCCTTTACAGCACTTTATCTTGACTTCTGGGAAATTACTATGGTTCTTGTCGAAAGATTTTTCGTGATTACCACTTGACAATCCTGCTTAATGTCTTGCTCCACATAACTGCGTACGTTTCCATGCAACAAAATATATATCTTGTGAGGTTCAAGTTATTTTCCAACAAAGTTGTATACCTTTGAACGATCATGTATTTAGTGTGGCAGTTGCGTTGCAGTGTGACCATACGATCAAACATTTTTTGATTAGCGAACTACATCGTTTTAGTAAGTTGGCGGGTTCTTGTTGTTGACTGGCCAGAATGCAAGTCGCTCGATATCAAATCAAATCAGCGGTATGTGGAACTTCGTTGCCAGCCAGAACTGGCAACTGCTTTGTGCATTCTTTTACAGAACGTGAGGTTTTGCCAGGCTGTAGTTATACCTTGGAGATATTAGTGTCTTCAAAAACGATTATCGCGAATTTTAGTATTGCTTCAATTTTTAAGCCTTTTTTGTGTACTTCAGAAGCAGATTTTAATGTTATTTTCAAAGAACCAATTTGTTTTTGTACTGCAAACTAGACGAAGAAGTTGTACCGATTAGATCGCTTTGTAACCTGATGAGGCAACATTTAAACCGTTTTAATTACGCTACAATTTTTTTAACTTCATTTTCGTAGATTTCGTAGATTTTACACATCAGTTAATCCATGAAAAACTGCAAGTTTGAGTGATGAATGTCTTGTTTTCAATGAGTTTTCGTGTACTTTGTTTTTATTATGGAAGCGCAATAACCTTCTTTTATAAAAGTTTTAGCAAAACTCAGCTTCCCATGTCCGACACACGGCTCCCTATTGGTGTCAATAGACCTAGATCATCACGTGACTTCCTTCCACCGACAAGTTTACGACAGCGTTCATTTGTGAACGTGTCCTTAAGCGATTTTCGCACAGTGGACAAGTAAGTGGCGTTTATCGTGTGAATGTGTTTTAGCTGGAAGATTTTTACGAACTCTTACAAATATTCCTCTAATTTTCAAATTCATGTTTGTGACCCCATAGGTTGTTCAGAAGTTGATAGGTCACCGTTTGCCTGTCTCAAGTCGTAGTTAAGCGTTTTCTTCATCGCTATGATTAGTGCTTTTGTCGGTGATGCAGTTGTGTCAAAATGAGGGCTCTCTGCTTTAAAAGTACTAAATGTCGCCAGCCTGCTGACTACGGTTGGTCAGCTTCGAATACGCAGTATCTTTTTAATTAAAAAAGGAGTGTCTTAAGTCCACGATTCAAAGCAGCTACCTACTCTTTTTTGACGGTACTGCTATAAGCTTAATACATGTATTGACGTATGGACACTATTTGTTTTATGTTTTCAAGATTCCGATCTGTTTCTTGTACGAAATGTGATAAATTCCAGGTCGCACACTGTAAATCCTTTCTTACCGACTTCTGTTGAAGATGTTGCCATGGTGATGGTGTTGGCTCGTCGCAAAGGCACGGACGAACACCATCAACGGGGCAGCATCTTCAGCGCAACTCAGTAATCAGTTCGTAGCGTAGCTTTTCATATTACGAATAACCTATCTGTTCACCTCATTTCGCGATATTTTTCGAAACTTGGTTGTACATCTGCTGGGTAACTTACGTGTCGTGTATATAGAATGCAAGGCGAGCTGAAGTTGAATTAAAATCGTACAAAGGCACTTCGGAGACTCCAGAGCAACACTGGTTCCGTCGTAAAAGTCTCTGGAATTGTAAAACCAAACTCGGAATTCCATCGGCTCCGTATATCTCAGGTTTTACGTGCAGCAGTTGGACAGCCACGCGGACTACCTGGAGGAGCTGACGAGCAAAATCCAGACTTTTGTTCGCGGAAAAGCGAGCAAGCTTCCCGATCCTTCGAAACCTTACACTGTCCTTTTTCCACACGAAGGCATGCCCTGCCTGGCGATGTACAGTCACTGCGACGCCTGGTATCGAGCAACTGTTTTGGAGGTTATGCCAGAAAAGCAGGTGACAATATTTTTGATGCATGTTTGTTTGCTTGGACAATTGGGGCCTAGGGCTAGTCAAGTTGAGGGCGGCATAACTACTCAATTCCTTGAATAGAAAATACAAAGAATTTAAATATTTCATGATGTATCACGGTCCATTCGAAAAATTGACTGGTGCTGACAAACGCGTGATGTCGTGTTTCTTAATGTGCTGGGACTATTTAAATTTAATTAAATTTTTCTCTACCAATGAGATTGCAGTGGTAAGGTGTGACCACGGCCTGCTTAAGATAGATGTGATTCATGCGCTGTGATATGCTGCTGACTAAAATGTTGTATTGACAATAAATAACTGCGAAAGTCACAAATAAAAAATTCGTCCTTTCTGTTATATACACTCACCAAATTCAAAACCTTTCCGTTTGTGGAGAAAAATGGTTGTTACTAACGAATGAAATTGAAAAAAAAACGTTTTGAGCGAAGCCGCTTTGAAGTCAACACGTTTAAAGTTATTAGTGTGTATACGTCAACATTTTTCCTATATTCTGTGCAGACCGCTGCTAATCACAAATTGCACAAAAACTGTCACTTGAAAAATATTTTTTCCATTTCATGTTAGCGTCCCTATCTATATAGGGTCTGATCTCTGGAGTGTCTAGCTCAGAAATGGAGCGGGCTGCAAGTCTCACATTGGGAAAGTATCGACTTGCAGTTCCCTAATCAGACTAGAATTAAAAGAAATTTTGTTTGTATTGTGTATTCTATCCAGATTTTTTCTAGTATCTAAATCAGAAAAAATGTACACAGAAAAAAGTAAGAAGTGAGCGACTGCAGGAGAATTTCGAGTCAACTTGTTCCAACAATCTCTTTTGTATGTGATGCACCTGAACGGAAACAAGCCTATTTGACGCTGCGAAAGTTTACTTTGTCGTTAACTTCGTTACAGTGGCGAAAATATCGAGACTGCAAACGTGTCCAGAATAAGACTAAGTCATTAAACTCGGCGAGCCAAAATTTACAGTTACGCATACGTAAAAAGGAAAATCATCCGCATACAAAAAAATCAAGCGAAAGTAGAAAGAAAAATAAAGACGATTACGATAAGTGTATCGGTCTCTGACATGTTCGTTGTCAACGTAAGTTTTAAAGTGCTTGCTCGGTATCGACACTTTTGCCTCCTGGCAGAAAAGATCTATTTGCGGTAAGTTATTTAGATATGACGGTTCGCTTATTGTGGTTTACTATTGCATTGATTTTTGTAAGTTGTTTAAAAATACACACCATTGAGATTAATGAAATTCCTTCCCACACTGTTGATTGTCCTTAATAACGTAATCAACTTTGCTGCTGGTGCATATTCAAAATTGAGGAACTTCTCTTCGGGACCCGGTAATGATCTGCTGTACTATACAGTAGTTGACCCAATATCCTCGTACGTTTTTTGGACGGAACAGTTAAAATAGGACAACCTGCTGCTTGTGTTGCAGTGTGAACCATCCAAAAATATTTTTTGATCGTTTTGTGGCAAATTATCGTCAACACAGCTCGCAATGTGTATCTTATGAGCTTGAAGCGCTAATGTTTCGCTCCCTTGGGTCAGAGATCGAAACAACCGGCTAAGTACTCGATTTGAAGAACGACCAAACGCAAATATAGAAACAAATGTAGATTTAGCGCGTTGTATGCTTGAAAACGTCCGCTGACAACACAGTCTGTGAGCTAGCTTAAGCATGCTTACGGTCTTATGGATTGTCGAATCTATCGTTTTTTTGTTTGTTTTTAAGCTGATTCGCCTTTATTTTTGTAGGTCCGTGTCAAATTTATTGATTATGGAAACGAAAGTACTGTACACGTGTCAAGTATGCTGAAAATTCCCGACGACTTCATGTCTTTGCCTCGACAGGTGAGTGCAGATCCCTTAATAGACTGTAGACGCAAACATCGTCAACGACATTGCAATTACTTGATTTGATACTGCTCTTGGTTAGGCCCTTGAATGCAAACTTGCGGACATTCACCCTGTTGGTGACCGTGACTCGTGGCCTTTTGAAGCTGTGGAAAGATTCGTCGAGTTGGCTGGTGACAACAAGCCCTTGGTTATGTACATCAGGCAAGTAAAGGAAAGTCGTATTTAACCTTTGAATGGAGAGGTTTTGTAAATTTTTCGAGCATGGCAGCAAACTGCCCGGCATAGCGTACGTTTCTATTACGATGCGTGTCGGAGCAGAAACAACTGACAGTTACTGAAATTTCTTCAATGCCAATGTAATGCAAAAATCGCTACAAACACTCACTTGTAGCGCTTGAGCTCGATGGGAGATTGTATTTAATGAAAATGCTGGCTGTGACTGAGCATGAGCGATTTGTTACCGGTTTTGGTTCGAACGGCAAAATGAGTTGAGCGGGTTTCGAGATAACCCCTAACGAAGCTTGATTGTTGCAGATAGTAAAAACCTCAACGGGTGTTAAAACAAATGTAAGTGTTCAACACATTCCAAGTCTAACCCCGGTAAGTCTCTGTTCTCCGATTCCGGGGAGCGCTATACATCATTTTCCAACCCAGCTCACGCAAACATTATGAGTGCTTTTGTCTTTTAACCCTGGTGGGTGCGAAGCATCAGGCAGAATAAGAAGTATCGATTCAGAAAATGTTTTCATTGGACTCCAGCTCTTACGAGTGTATCTTAAAACGATCAAGTATTTGGTTCAACGCAAATCCTTCTTATCCATCCAGGTCAATGCAGGACGGAGTTTACAGCGTTGAGCTTTTCGATTCGTGCGATCCTCCCCTGAACTCGTCTGACCTGCTTTCAATCAACGAACGACTCGTTTACGAAGGCTTGGCGTCGGGTCTAACTGTGCGGAACGTCAGCCAGGAAACTAGAACTTTCGATGATTCGAATCAAAGTATTTGCTTCTGTTCTGTCCTGTCATCTTGCCAAGTGTATCGAACGAAAAGCATTATGGTCGGTCCGTTGGAAGTTTCCAGCGTAGCGTATGTCAGGGCCGCAGACAATCTAATTTTTAGAATGGAAATGTTTCGTAAACTCGTTTTATTGCTCAATGTTTATAAGCAGTTTATTCTTCTGGCCTTGCTGTTCGTGCAAAAACTGTTTTCGTGATATGCGTTTGATTCATCGGGAAAGCTTGTCTCAAGATGTCGAACTATCTTTCGACAGCAGCGTCAGATTCCTGCGACTCGCAACAACCACCGTGCTTGCTTCCACCTGTCGAACAAGCTCCAGCAAGTGATGAAAGTATGACTCACGCAGAGAAAACCTCCCCGGCGGAGACGATAACAGTCACCGTGACCAACGTCGAGTCCCCATCTGTGATACACGTCCAAACCAAGGAGCAGCGGGAAGCTTGCAACTCTCTAATCAGAGAAATGCACAAGCATTTTTCCAGTTGCGACAAAGAAAAGGTGCTCAATAGTTTGGCATAGAAGTTTATTCTAACGAAGGTTTCACGTTCCGAAAATCTGCTTACACGGCAATGATTGTCAAGTGCTTGACTTGTTTTTCTGGTTATGTCTGATTTTGGTTGCTTTACGTTATGCGAATGCGCTACTTACCGTGCGACAGCAACGTGATGTCTTCCGAAAATGTGAAACTTTTGTGGTTTACAACTTTGGCCGAAAGTTAAGTGGGACTGTGATTCCACACTGCTTATTCCAGCATCGTACAGTCTTCAGTGAAGCAGTCGATGCAATGCCGCTATCTTGTGCTGCTGTGGATAGGTTTAAGTTTCGTCACAGCTTCCCATTGAGAGATTTATGCCTTGTTTTGTCCGCAGCAGGTTGCTGCCTCTGAAATGAATTGGAAAACCGGCGATACCTGTGCTGTTTACTCGCGCTACGAGAAGCGATGGTGTCGCGGAAGAGTCGAGAGCGTCAATGCACAGCAGGTACTGTCAGCTGCTGGTGGTTAAATTCATGTGCGTTTTATGGCTGTTTTGCATCCTAAAGATCCGGTTTGCAACAATCTAGCAATTTTGCATCAATTGGCATATTTAGTGATTTTGAAAAATCAGAAATATTTAACTTGTAGTTTGGGAATAAGGTTTTTGGAAAGATTCATATCGCATTGGAACTTAATAGTCAACACCAAAGGAAGGTCAGGCGTCTGCTTAATAAATGGAACGAGGCTCTTGAAGGTTTTTGTAAATCAGGCCCGCAATCAACAGATAACAAAAGAGCTTGGAAAGCAGATTCGCATGCAAGCATCCGGTTTTATTATTAACCTTTCGAATCCTTCAAACGGGAAGCAGGGGCGGGTCCGGAGGGACCAACTTGGGTGATTGCCCCCCCCCCTAAAACCTACGAATTTCAACTTTATTAACCACAACTTTTTACAACTCGGAATACAGTATTCGCCATAGAAGGCCATTTTGCCGTCCATTGGTTTGTCAGAGCAGTGTTGTGAAGTATACTTCATCCCTCATGCAGTAGCGAAGCCGTTATGAGATTTGACTACCAAATATTACTGAAACCCCCCTGACCATACTGGCAGGATCTGCCCCTGGCGGAGACTGACATGAGTTTTACGCATTGGGCAAAATGCGATATACCAATTTTATCTAGAACGAACACCGATGTTCTGATGCTTGAGTCCATTTCGTTCCGCGTTTATCATTTTACGGAATAAATTGACCTGGGACGATTTGTGAGGAACTTACCACGAAGTGTTCTAAGCATCAGCTTCCGGTGACCTTGATACCCTGAGTCATGTTCCTGCGATCAATGCCGTAGTGTAGCGATAGGCAAACTGATCATGTTTGAACTTTTAATATTCTCGAATCAAAGCTTTGTTGTTACACAACAAGACTAAATGTATGGATTGCACAAAAGCAAACCTGTTCACCCGAGTGTTCTGCAAAACACAAAACATAATTCTGGTAGGAAAACTGGTTAATTAAACCTCGCGAACGTTACTATAGACTATAATTTGTCATTTCAATTTCTGTGCGAATGAATATTCTTGAGATATGTTGCAATGCTCAAATAGCAGACTCCGTGGGAGATACAGTAAGAAAGTAATTCACAGTTGTATATTTGCTCAGAAATGTCTGGTGGTTTTGAGTGACTTTGGCCGAAAAGAAACCGTAGCGCTTGCGCACCTGGACAAGCTTCCTGATGCTTACATGGCGTCTCCACCGTTTGTATCTGTTTGCGGCTTGGTGTCCATCTACCCTGCAGGAGGCGGAAAGAAGTGGACAATAACTGCTTGCGAAACTGTGCAGGTTAGCAGATTGTTTTGCTTAGTTTGCTTCGTAAGTTGTAGACGTATTGGCTAGAAATTCGTTAACGTCTGAATATAGCCATAAATATTACAGATTGTTCGTTGTTTGAATTTATTCTCATTGATTATTACGCTTGAAAATCAACACAATTTGGAGGTTGCCGGTGCAGCAAGGATGACGTAGAACCTCAATTCTGTACAGGTTTTAACAGATGCAGATTTCTCACTGCGAAGTTTCAAACGCTGAAACCGGTTTTCCTAAGTTCAACCTACTGCATCTTGCTTATTGTGTCGTGCTATTGTGTCGTTCACTGCATAAGAGATGGACTTGTTTGAATCAATTTCTTTCCGACTTATGCGTGGTACAAGTTACGTTGCACTGCGAGATGACGGTTCTGATTCCAATTTATTAATCGCTGTGGTGTGGTTTAGCTGTAGATGTTTAAACACGCGATAAGGAACGATCGAATTCTGGCTTTAGAGGATTTGTAGTTGGCAAGTATTGTCTGAAACTTCAATACTGCTGCAGTTTTAAACTTACATTTACGGACGTAACTGCGTAACGGCTTTCCTCCGTTTTGCGTAGGACCTCATCATGAATGAACAGTGTGAGATGAAGGTGGAAGGAGATGCAGATGAACACGGTGTTTTGCCGATCAGGCTCTACCTCGATGGTCTGGAGACTGAAGACAGTGTTAGTCTGCAACTGATACGGCGAGGAGTCGCTCTTCCACTCAAGCTCGGCATGTTTCGCGGCAATGGGTGAGCGGAGTATGACTGAGAGTTTGGTACTAGGTCTTGCAGTGGTTCATGGTTTGCCCGATAAATGTACGCAATATGGAGTGAATGCCTTTGAAAGTAACAAAAAATAACGGTTTGATTTCAAGTCACGCGCTACGTTTTGACTCTGCATGAAACCTTTTTCCAGTTGCTACAATGCAAGACCCAAGAAAATTTGCCCATGTTTTCCCGTTTAATTTAGATTTCCACCGTTTATAACGCTTAGAGTTTCACTTTACTCGGTTATGCTTTACGCATTGTCAGGTTATCAGTGTGATGTAGTTCAAACTTGTAGTTCGATGATTCAGATTTTTGAAATCACATGTGCACCTGATAAATATACAGCGCCCCACGGCGGTATTGAAAGTACTGAATTTAAAAATCGATTCTCACGACTTTGAAAAAGTATTGAATTTGGCCAAAATGGACATAAAGTATTGAAAAAGCATGGAAATTCTAGAAGGATAAAATATCAGTAAGTTTCGGAGCAGAATCTTCTCTGATCACACTGATGACAGTAGTTTAAATTAGTTATAGATTGATTTTGAGTGACATTCCAAGCATTCATACGCAACTAACAAATCTCTGTGCACTGGGTAGTTAATTACAGGGTTTTTCGACTTTAGTCAGTTGCGTAGCAGTTACCGGCTCAATTCCTCAATCTCATTAGATAAAGCGGTGTGTGTTTTTGTTGAAAAGAAATTAAATACTTCAACAAATCGCAAGAAAGCAGCACTGTGGCAGTGAATGCAAAACAAGTTAGGTGCGCATTGTCATTACAGTTACCAATTTTATCCAGTTCATGGTGGCCCTGCGATAATGCAATGATCACGGCAACTTGTGCTGCATACATAACTTGTAGTAGCATTAGTTAGTGTTTATCTTAATGCTGAATGGCAATTTTTTCCAAGCGTTGAAATTTTTCTTGCTTTTTAAAATCAAACGTGTAATAAGCATTACAAAAACTTTATATTGCTAGCGATAAGTTCAATCTAATACATACCACATGTTCAAAACTCACAAGCAAAGCAATATATTATTAAAGCAATTTCAAAAAATATTCAGAACAAAAAGTTTGGAGAATATCGGCTCCTTTTGGAGGCACATGTTTTGCCAAACTTTCCGCTCCAATGAATTCACTTTCTCTCTGTACCTCATAAACGTCGCTCATTTGCCTCATTTTGTTTATGACAGGTCTTGCTATATTTTATAAGACCAACAGATAAGTTTCAGACGTAGGTTAGTATCGAAAGAATGCGTGATTGATACATTTTTATATAAAACTGACCTATGTCGCCAAGTGAGGGACACATTAAGAATCGTAAAGTGCAGTGCAAATCAAGCCTCGGTAAAAGAGAATATACTTCTCACGGCGAGAATTCAAACGCACTTGAGAGAATCTCGCCACACCTGCGATACAACGTTTATGTGTAGTGGCATTGAACGTTCTGCAAATTTGTTTCTGGTGTAGATCCCTCCAATTATAATGAGTTTAGTAGTTATCGAGCAAATTTGAGGCCAAGGCCTCCATGCTAACAACAACCCAGCAATCTTATGAACATCGATTGTTTTTGCATTGATAGTGAAGGTGCTGGTTCAACCCGAGGATCGGAGACTTCGCCCAACAAGCTACCCACATCGGTAGAAGAAGATGCTTCCACCGTAAAAGATGTTAGCAACCTTGCACGTCGAGATGGAAGTGAAATGTTGGAAACAGTTGTTCTGGAAGCTGCGCAAGGCGATGGCAGCGGTGATTCCAGTAACGTTGGAAATTATGATAGCGCTCAAGGAGACTGCTCTGACTTTATCGACGCAAACTTTGCGCAAAGGAAGGAAGAAGTGAAAGAACCTGAAACTGGCGCCACTGTTGACAGCGAGGTTGCCACGCATCTAGATGAGAAAACCAGCTGCGGTTCAATTACAAAGCTTGAGAAAAGTAAAGAGGATCGCTCTTTTCACGAAGCAGATACTGAGAATTTTGAAGACACCAAACCGCATCTTGATGTCGCCGACGCGGAGCGAGAGGACAACGAACGTCCTTCTGCAGCTGATGCACAGAAACAGGAAAGCTTTTCTCAAATACCCATGTCCTGCGACGATGAGCAGACATGCGAAACGAAGCCGGTAGTGAGGATTACACTACCCAACAATAGGGAGGCCGAGTGTTGTAATACGGCAGAAGGCAATGCTTCATTTGAGCACGAACTGTCCGAGTCAAGTGACGAAGAGTTGAACGTCGTGCTCTACCGATCGCGGATCCCGCGTCCGGCCGCTCTGAAACCTGGCGTACGGTTCCATTGCGTCGTGCGGCACATTGAACGGTGCGATATTGTTTACATAAGCAAAGTGCCCGTCGTCGAAGTCGGACCGCTGCAGGAAGACGTCAGCTACTTTCTGCCCCTGCAAGACTTCGATCCCGAAACGCCGTGCATGGCTCAGTTCTCCGAAGACAACAAGTGGTACCGTGCCGAAGTCAAGGAGTACTTCGACGACGAGCAGGCCGCCCTTGTCTTTTACGTCGATTACGGACTCTGCGAAGTGGTTCCCGTGCACGATCGGCTTCGCGTGCTCACCGAGGAGTTCTGCCAGAGACCTGCGCTCGCAGTTAAGTGCAAGCTTGCGTTGATGCCAGCGCCCGGCCAGATGCCTGTCGACGAAAGCGTCGTCCTGGAAGCGATGGCGGCGCTTATCGGCTCTCAGGAAATCGTTTGCTGCGTGGAGCAATTACCCCCGGGTGCCCCTCGCGACATGACGCCAGTGGTTCATTTGTTCACGACCGTCGTGAATCCCGACGGCAAGGAGCAACTGGCGCTGGTTGTCGATCAGCTCTTCCAAGTGCTGCAAACAGCTTTTTGTCCTGTCTCTGCATGATATCGGTGTCGAAAAACCGCACAAACATTCGTTGTTAGAACATTTCGTTATTTTTCTCACTTTCAGCGTTACATCACATCTTCTTTCGCTGCAATCTAAGGTGAATCAATCATTTGGGAACGTGCTGCTTCCACGATTTCTGTCTCATTTGAAATTTCCGGTGCTTTTGTTCATGAAGCTGCTTGTGTACCCTTCTCTTTCGTTCTGCTATGAGAATAAAGCCAATTCGTTCGTGTCTGCAGTGAGTAGATCCGTTCGGTTGAATACAGGTTCTCATCGGTTGCCAGTTTCATAAAACGTTAAAAGGCATGGCAGGTATTGCAAATTTGCTCATTTGTTATTGCTCTTTGTGTAAGTCCTATTTTTTCAGTGATAAACTGAATTAGCGCGTTATGCTAAGCATGAAATGGGACTATACCTTGCGAAATGCTTCTGTAGCTGCCATAACAGCTAGTATTTTACATTATGCATCTTGTTATACGTCTTACGTGAGCATATCGACCATATCATAACTTGGAAACTATCCCACGCACAGCAGAAACTCAGTATCTAAGTTGTATTGAAAAACACCATTTTGCATCTTCTTGTGGACCAGTATGCAGCTCTGCAGGGTACCGGTTCCTCTTCTGCACAGACTACAATTTCGGTAGTTTTCTTGATGCTACAGTGCTTATTTTGCGAACAAATTGTCAACATTGCTTCTGCACAGCCTGAGGTGACACGAAAATCGATTGCAAAATACCCAGGCGCTTGGATGATACTTTTCTTAATTGGCTGGACTGAGAAGAGGTATGCTCTGATTTGTGGGACTTTCAGTTTCTCTAGCCTGTTTTTCTGCAAGGTTGTTAAAACGTGGAGGAGTTGTCCATGAACGATGTCACGCGATTAAAGATGTCCCACCAGTTATTGGACGCCGTTTTGTTTGTCCTTTACCTAACAACAGTTGTAATCTCTGCGAAGTTTTACGTTGGTAAAGAGGACATTTTTGCGAAAATAATACTACAGTTTAGTTACTGACTCGCCAGAACAGATTTCTAGGCTCATATACGGCACGTGCATTAACATATTGGTTTTATACTTTTTTTGGTTGAACCAAAAAGAGTTTGTGGCAATATGGCGTTTTGGGGGAGAGGAGATGAAGACATGGGCGTCGGAAGGGGGTGCTTGCCCACCTGGATTTTTAAATTTTTAGCAAAAAAGATTTTCTTAGTTTTGAGTGGGTAAAAACAAATTTCACTACTTTTGGCCACCCCCTGGAAAAAATCCCTCCGACGCCCATGGGTGAAGATCATACTTTCAGAGAACGCACAACAATCATACCAGCTTAATGGGTATACACAAGATCTGGTTGGACAAAAGGTATGCGATTAACTTGGCATGAATACTGTACTGGATCATCAAAATTAAATTACTGTACCATCGAAAAGAATGAAAATATATAATACTTAAATTTTTGCAATCATGAACATCTACAGAACCAGTATAGATATAACACTGAAAGTGAGGATACAGCCACAGTCAAAATTTGAGACATGTGTAAAGCAAATTATTTCAGTACAAATTGCATTTGTTTAGTTTTATTACTGCAAATTCACACTACTGCACAGCAGAACGTTGTTCACACTGACATCGGCGCCGTGTTCAAAATTTCGACCGGCGTAAGAAATCCATAACGTTAAAACTTGCTTGAATCCGTAAAATCTCTGTTGAAATATCCTAACGCGGCACTCACACTAATGTCATATTTTACGGGCGACTCACAATTATTCGATCACTCAATTTTTTCAAAATGTTTAGAACACTTTCACAACCGATTAAACCGGAGTGATAAAAATCTTGAAATCACACAATTACCTAAAAGTATCTATGCCAAGTGCTGCCAGAGATATCTAGAACTCTAGTCAGTGGCGTAGCAGCCATTTGGACATTCTAGATTTAGCCAGGGGCGGCAGAATCAGAGGGGGCGGTAAAAGTTGGCCTAAAATAAAAATAGGTCATTGTAAAAACTATTCTGCGCTTTTAAAAATATTCTTGAGTACAAAGGTTTTCGCGGTTTCTTTAGCCCCTAACGACCGCAAAAGCGAATAGATTGGCTCGTACGGTTTTGGTTATAACTCGCCAGCTGCTGCAGCTAGAGAGGTGTTCAAACCCTCTACGGATTCAGCAAGTCTAATAGTTCCGAGTCAAAAAAAAAATTTTCAGTTTTGGATTTGGGGTTCCCTTGGGGGTACGTCACAAGTGGGGGTGTTTTCGCGTTTTTATGGCCTACTTTACCCGGGCCTGGACGCCCATGGAATGGGCCCACATTTTGGCCCAAATATTTTTACGAAACTGGGCTATCTTACGAGTATTTAGAGCCCTTGATTGGCTTTCTAGCATATCTGGATCAAAACTTATGGCACAAAAACCAAAAAGTGGTCAAAATGTCTACCCCTAAAAAGGTAACCATGGTTTGAATGACACCCTGTTTGTATATGGGCATAACTCGCCGTTAGAATAGGCTAAAGAGTTGTTCAAACCCTCTAAAGATTTGTGAAGACTAGTAGTTCCAGCTTGAGATCACGGGTATTTTGTTGATGTTTACACAATGAGAGGATGTTTATGCATATTTGTATACATTTGGATAATGACGTCACTTCCGGGGAGTCGAACCATCAGATTTGGTGACTCGAAGTTTTTTTTGGATTCTAGGCATCAATACGAGTCTTTGGAGGGTTTGATGGATTTTCTAGCATTTCTGGTTCAAAGTTATGGCCAAACTTCCGGATTTTAATTAGGGAAATCCCCTGAAATTACTCAGCCATGTACTTAACGATTTGGGGTCTTTTGACCCCTACTTGGGCACCAGAAACGCTAGGAAGTCGTTCTAGGCCTGTAAAGCTTCATATTCCAGCCTTGAATACAACCAAATTTTGAGCCAAAATTTTGGCCCTTTGTGGAAATGATGACGTCATAATGAAACAAACAAAAAAAGTCAAAACTACCCTTTTTCTAACCCCACCCACCGAAAACCCCGAACCCAAATCTGAAATGTTTGTTTTTTCAGTACAAACTAGAACAGTGATTTTCAACCGGTGTTCCGCGGAAAACTAGTGTTCCGTGAAAGATCGTCAGGTGTTCCGCAGGAAATTTGATAAGTTTGACTAGTG
>JGI24159J19872_10002136_pt1 | contig 23132 bp, 17 predicted proteins | sample Ectturendosymbi4_FD_19872 | JGI IMG/M metagenome (IMG submission 19872) | reverse complement strand
AAACGTGTAAACTTTGTAGTTTATTGATGGTGAATGCAGAGAAATGGGGCGCGAAACTAAAGAAGTGAGGGCGATGCCAACTTGCTATTGCCTAACTTTTATGTGTTGCCAGTCTTGTCTTCCCAACTTTCAGTGTTTTCAAAGTTGTTTATCATGAACACCTTTTGCATTTTCTCCTTCTGCTATTTCAGTTATGCCGTAGTCTCAGCAATATATCCTTGGGTGGCTGTATCTTAGGCAAATCAAAAGTTGTTATCACGGTTGGCTGAGTATGGTGACGTCATCAGAGGGCCACCCTTTTTAGTCTTGCCTCGGGTCCCCCAACCCTAAACCCACCACTGAGCATGGACTCGCCTCAAGTGGTCGTTATTTAAAAAAACAAACAGGAATGCTCAAAACAGTCCCATTTTACTCTTTTCTTGTTGTTTGAAGACAATTTGCAATTGCTCTTCAAACTTTGATGCTCAAAGAAAGTTAATACAATAGGTAGGACTGCAAACGTATCTCATTCGCATCCATCTCTTCGTACTCAAATCACTTTGCAGGCCTGCGACAATCTGCCAGAAGCTACTTTTTCTGGGCACTCTAACTGACTTGCCTGTCTTGGCTTTACCCAAATATCGCAATTGCTCCAAAGTGTCGAATTGCTCCATTCCAACATGTTTTTGACACAATTTTGTCACTACAAAAACACGCGTTATGGAAAGCTACTTCACATAAACCCGGTAAAACGATACGTAAAGTTCGCTTCCAGCCAACGCCTTTCAGACGTTGCTCCATATGCCACCAACATAAGGCAGCCAACGACTTTCTTTCAGTCACATATTCTTCGAATATGCTTTGCCCTTCGTTTTTCTCCCTTATCTGATTTTGGATTTTATTAAGCTAGCAACCTACATCAGTTATTTGAAGACATCCGAGTAAGTCTGAGCTAATTTAGTCACAGAATTTATTGGCGTTTTCACAAACAACCGAGGCTTTCCATCCTTTCATGTCGGCGGGGCAAACATCTGCCGAGATTAACATTGTGACGGAACAAATGTACGGCGATTGTCGCCGCGTTAGAAATGTTTGCTCAGGAAGTTTCAGCGTCTTTCGGACTGAAAATGAGAAAACAATGCAGTGGTTGATCAGGCGACCTCGGTCGCATACTGTGAGTTAAACGACACAGTTGCTTGTTTGTGAACTGAAATGACTTTATATTGAGTTGTGCTATATAAATGTCACTGGGTACTCGGTGGGGCTCATTGTCTGAAACCCTAAACGTTTGACCATTGCTTTTTATAAAAAAAGTCGAACCCTACAGTCTGTTGGAAAAACACCGCCGAATGGAATTCAGTACATGAGGAATGCTGGCGTAGATTTCTAATGCATGCCGGCGTAATAGGTTTCCGTTACTGATAAATCAGCAAAACTTGTTCCAGCTAACTGCAACGTTTATTGTGACTTAAAGTATTCAGACCGTCTGACTCAGACGGTTACTTATCTTATTACTGTTAAACGATAGATAAATTTCATTTATTATCCACATAAAAAAGCTTTCTGCACAAGCCTCAGTTATCTAGAAAATTGGAGACGAACCAGACTTGCACTACAAGTTTGGCTGCGGCAGCAAACTCACTTTGATTATTTTATCTGCGTTTTGAAAGCTCCAGCGGAGAAAGCTGCTTGCTAAAAGAAATACTGAAATGCCACCTGCATGAATTGCGTTTGCATAGCAACTTGAACATTTCAAAAACTGCTTGGTCGTTTTCTACTCTTCTCTCCTTAAATTAGCACCCATCGTTGACCGTGAAGAAGTTCCATTGTATATCGGAAAATTTTACAAAGTTTGAGAACTTTGTTGACATGAAACTGAATTGGTAGAATGAAAGATCGTCGCCATCTAAGATAAATGCACGGTGAATGTTTTCTCACTGAATTTTTCCCTACATCTTCAAATGTTCTGAGGCAGATGATTTTAGTCGAACTTTGCGCAGTGACGTAGCCAGCCCAAAATTTTTTTGGGGACTAAATATTTTGACTTAAAGCGAGCAACAGTATTTCGTTTGGGACAAGGCTAATAACACATACTGCATGGATCTGTAGAAAGCTTTCCTGGGGGACATACAAATCTAAGTTAAGTGACCCGAGAGAGAGATGGAGCACTGCCATCGTTATCTCAAGGCTTTAAATCTTATCTATCTTCCCACTTTGTAGGTTGGCCAAATCCTGCTAGCCTAAGTTTAATCTGCAACTTTTCTTCAAAAGATCTTTCGATTCTTTGTAGAACCTGGGCTCTTAAACTGGGGGGCGTGGAAGGCTCGTAAGGTGGATGCGAGTATGGCAGTAACACATTGCTGTAAAATATTAAGTGCATTACTTTTACCATTTCACTATAAACGCCATAATCAAAAAAAGCGGGAAGTGCAGCAGGCCCATGGCCACGGAGAGCATTCGGGTGCCTTTTGTTGTGTTCAGAAAACATTTTTAAACATACTTCTGTTGTGCTCAGAAACATTTTTTAAAAATATAATAAAAACAAAAATATTTCCCCCTAAAATATACTTTCGCCCCCAAATCTTAAAACCTGGTTACTGGTCTCCAGTACAGTGAACAATACCGAGACCTCTTAAACTTGCTTGTTTAAAGTTGAATATATTAGGAAAGAACGCTTCATTTCACAATGTGGCGACTTGTCCGCTTGGTTTCACTTTTGTGGCAATGCGAATTGTTTCACAGGACTACATCATGCGTGACAATTATGGCGATAGATTCTTCCCGTTCAATTGTAAAAAAGAACAATATGACATGGTAGATTTTTCAGAAGGAAACATAGTTCGGAACTGTTAACATTTTCGGCACTAAATATTTAAAAAACGTACTTTTTTTGTTAGCAGAGCGCCAGCGTTACTTTTTTCTCCTCGCCCAAAGCGACATTGTAAAACTCTGTGCCGTTTGCACGTACATTTTACAACGATCAGCTGCCTTGCTACTGTTGCGTAACGTGGTACGAGACCCGAACAGCTTTCTTCTCTTCTTAATTCTCGCTTGAGGTGAAGTTTTTGTGGCGTAATCCTTCTTGCACGTAGCAGAGGCTGGGTAGGTAGTTTTGCTGCGCCTGTATTTCTCATATTTTTCAAAAACAGAATTTGGTAGGGGCCATATAATCAAGTAATCTCCTCGGGTATCACCAGACCTCTGCACGCCCCTGATTTTATCCCAGAGGCCCCAAACAACCGGGCTAGGGCCCGCCACCAGTTTGTTAGGCATTCGTTACCGAAACAATAAAAAATAAATTATTTACAATAATTTGCAAAAGTTTAAGGCCACCCAAGCAACAAAGACACATTGAAACAAAGCTGGAACGAAACGCATGATTAACTTGTGCAATTACTATTTATCGAAAACAATCTTCCAATCAGACAATATCATTTCGACAGAGTATGTATTTCGCCTGCTTCACTTGTCTAACTTACATTATTACGTCATAATCACTGCTGGATAATTGGAAAGGTACTGATTTATAAGGTGAATCAATTGGCCACATCTGAATGCCGGTCAGGGTCTTCAGGGAAATAATGCATTCTTTAAATCGGTCCGTAGTGCAAAAAAGTTAGAGGACCATTGGTTTATTCGATAGTAGTGAAGTAGTTCATTTCATTCGCAGATGGTTTGTTTTTGTTTGTATTGTATAGTGACGGCATGAGCGAAGTCAACTATTTACTTTTTGCGACTCTGACATTGTATTTTGTTGGACTTCTTGTATCCATTTTTCAGCATCTTCGTGGTGAGCTAAGATAAGCGTAAGTGCGCGATACCACCGGCAACCACTTACAGAATCTCCCCTAAAAATACAGCAAAAATTGTTACAAAATGTTCACGAAACGCCACTGCGCCAAGACCTGAAAACTTTTCTGGGAAAACAATTTCTCTTAAAAAGCTTAAAAAGCAGTCTATTTGCGACAAAGACCTTACTTACCTCGTAAACCGGAAAGTAGCGCTGCAAGAGAAAAACCAAACAAGTATCAAAGTGCTCTAGCGCCGGCAAGGTTATCTGTTCAAAACGATTGGTGCATTTTGACAATCTTACAACCTGACTTGCAACATCGAGTGCAAGACTACCCGACTCCAAAGGGAAGAGCCGGCGGCATAAATTGTACAACAGCAGCGCCTATTAGTTCACGCAAGCAACCTCTAGAGGTCTGTTGCTAACAAACAACATGCAACTTGACAACATAACGTGGCCTGCAACAATTCACCCGCCGTGGAATGAAAGGATATTAGGGATATAAGTTATAATTATGTTGACCATAAATCGATTAGTGCGCCTCTCATCGTCGCCAAGCCGCCATCGACGTGAAGTGTCGAGATGTTCTTCCATGACAACTTAAGTAAACAAGCGAAAACAAGCTGACATTCGTAATGCTTTTCAACAGATTTTGTAATCACTGTCTGCTTCATTGACCAGTTTGCCTGGTCAGTGAAAAAGATGAGGAACGCACAGCAAAATTAAATTTCCCTTTTTTCCTACAAAGAACATCGCATGTATGCACCATTGCACCCATTCTCCTTGGTGGTGCAGGTTTTTCAAGGTTAATAAACCTTTGAATTATTTATTTGAAGCTGTCTACTATGACATAATAAACAGCCGTGAATCGGCTTGAAACGCTTTTAACCGTAGAAGCAGAAAAATCCAGTGAAACAAGTTTTGCAAAAGATTATAAGCTGCGATGATAATGTCAGGCTAAAAGTCGCGAGTGAAGAAGATGTAGAAACGTGGCTCTCCACCCTTAGATTTTCATTTTTCATTTCAAAGGGTTTTTCTAGAAAATAAAGAATTTAAGATTGGCTTATTTATAGTGACTATTATTGTTCTCCGGGTTAAAAGGAAAGCTTATCACATTTATATACGGGACCGAAATACAAAAGATGTTCAAGTTTTTTCTCTACTGAGCCTTTGGGGATATATGTTGTTCTTCACGCAGTTTATTTGAATGTGTGCAAGTTCGTTGAAAATGTGTACAATTCATTTTTATTTCTACTTTACTAAAAACTGATCATTTTTTTAGCAGACGAAATATATGCTTACTTGACACCAGTGTGGCTGATTTTTTGCCAAGAAATGCTTTTTTTTATAGACACAGTTCATTTGATATTTGAAGCATTACGACATATTTGTAACACAATATATCGCAGGATATTTTTACNGCTTCTGCAGTGACAGAATACTCATTTCTGCCTCACATCGAAAAAATTATTTAAAATCATGTTTCACATCAAGCCTCGTCTGTTGAACGGTGGCTCTGAAGTACTGAGGACGCAACTCCACTTATCTACATTGATCAACGACACTCAACACAACCTACAAGTAATCTATGGGATTTGACAACACTTGCTCTCATCAAACAGACCAAAGCTGCGGAGCTTTATTTAGCCGTAGATCGCATGCCCAGCAAATACGATCGGTGTTTGTTGTATTTCAAAGGCTAGCGTCTTCAGAGCGTTTCGAGGCACCTGATGTTTCGCAATCAAGAAGTGTTCGCACTTACATTCTTTCATACATCGTTGAGTAGTTCTGATCCTTTCGGTAAAATTGTTGGCTGTTCTACTTATATTAGATTTCCAGCTTACCAGATGAGCTATCTGACCACCCGCCGTCGTGCATCGTTCACTTCCTTTGTCTTTTTCTTATGCAGCGTTTATGTTTATCTCAGAAAATTAACCCGTTGGTACCGCTTATCGACAACGCGATAGCTCAGAACAGGGGCGCACAATCTACGGCCGTGCACATGTAATTTAAAATATTAGTTATGGCAGCCGTACACTAATAAAAACTCTTTGTCTATTGTATGAGAATGTAGAAAGACGGCCAAACAAACGTGTAGAAGCAGGATAGGTTCAATGTATGAAAGCAGAACAGAAGCGATTAAAAGAAATATATCTTTAACTCACTGGCGGCCGTAATTCATAAAAATAAACCTAATGCGGCCGGCAATAGCGGAAAGGTTGTGCACCCTTGGTCTAGAACAGCGGTTCCCAACCTGGGGTACATGTACCCCCAGGGGTACATTTGGCTATCCGAAGGGGTACATTCAAGGTCAACAGTAGAAAATAGAAATATATTTGCATATTGTTTATTTCCAAATATTTATACATATATCAGTTAATATTATTATCAAAAATCATTATATGCTTATTGTTAAATATATATATATGAATAATCATAATAACTTACTGTGTCATAAGAAATTTTAGGGGTACATGTTCATCTGCCGAAATTCTGAAGGGGTACATGCTTATCTGTTTAAATGCTGTAGGGCAGGGGTCACCAACCTTTTTGAAACAGCGAGCTACTTCTGTGTACCGATTAATGCGAAGGGCTACTAGTTTGATACACACTTCTGAAATAAAATTTTTGCTCGATTTTCCTTCAATTATTTTAGTATTGATATTCGTTAATGCGAAGACGTTGATCATGCTAATGCTATTTTCAGAGCAGGCCTGCGGGCGACCTACATGGTCTTTGCGGGCGACCTGGTGCCCGCGGGCACCACGTTGGTGACCCCTGCTGTAGGGGTACATGCTCATCTGTCGGAATGCTGAAGGGGTACATGGTAAGAGAAAGGTTGGGAACCCCTGGTCTAGAATAAGGAAATTATGTATCAAATCACCAACAAACAAAATCCCAGAAACCAAAGACTGCTTTCTGTTGAAACGTATTCATTTTATAGAAGCAACTGCTGCTGATCACAACTTATTTTTGCAAATATTATTTCCATTTCCAACGCACTCTTTGCCTCCGTGCTTTTAAAACAAAACATTTCCTGCTGGAACGAAATATTTCCAACTGCAAACCAGAGACAACGTTTTGAGGGCCCGAGAAACGATGTTTGAGTAATTGAATAGCTATTCGACATTACATGCCGAAACGAAGTGTGAGTGTATATATAACCTACATAAACATATGGACTTGTCAAAACACGTTTTGAAACTAAGTTTATTTTTTGAGCAAAATGGCCTGCTTAACACCAAATGCTGTTCCAGCATTGAACTATCTGCTAAAAAGTTCTTCATCTTGAACATGAATCTGTTGTACTAAAGCTGTGGTTTTTGACTGCATTGTCCCCATCGGGTCAAGGCCAAGCTTTTGTATTTTTTTCTCCACGAACATGCCGCGTGTTAAAATGGAGAATGCTAACGCGTGTCTCAGCCTATCAGAGGATTGAGCGTAATTCTGCGTCAAACAAACTCGACAGCAGAGTCACTGGCGACGCAGCGAAAACTTGCTTGTTCACCTGACGTTCAAATGCTGCTTAATCAATTTATCCTGGACTGCGCGTAGCCGTACGTGACATTTCAGCGAGACGCCTCGCGTCAAAGCACATCTGCTCCCATCATCCTGCAACTTATTATTCGTCCTGCCCTGCTGTGTGTTTGCCCAGGACTTCTTGTCACCAAAGCAAGGCTGGTCCGACTGGCGTATTTCATTAGACCAGCCAGGCATAGGTCATAAATCAAGGTAGTGATGAGAACGGATAGCGACCTGCGCAACTTATGAGAGCATGTGGATTTTTGTCTTGTTGCCAATTCGCTTGAAGGGACCACCCTCTTCGCCTGCTTTTAATGGTATTAAAGCAGTAGTGAAGAAGTCTATGCCATATGCGTCTGCGCGATACGCATCGAGTTGCAAGGGCGCTTTTCTGATGTTTTCGTTCGTTAATCTTTGCCTCACTCCCCCATCCTCACCGATGGTTAATTGTCGCGAAGATCAGGTCGCGCTTGAAAAGACGGCCAAGTGCGTTTTCATAATGCACAGAATTTCTTCTGCGGATTAAGCACGGCTTGTTATAAGAGGGTGGGGTTTAAGTAAGTGCCAACAAATCGACTGCGGGAAGAGTTTGAACATCACACGAATCCCGCACTAACCATTTCTCTGCGATTACTGATCTTCGCTGTTTGCATCTACGCCGTAATTCTTTTACGGTTCAAGCTTTTGTCAACAGATCTTTGCCCTTTTTTACATCAACCATACGTAAGAGAACAGGATTATCCGTTGTAATCGCGAGGCTTATGCTGCTCGTTGGGATTTCGTTCAGAAATTCGCAAATAATGTTACTGGCGGGTCAGCGACAATTAAGGAATTTTATGCTCGTTTTCCAGCAATCTATTTCGAAGTGTGGGCAAAGGCATAGCAAACAGCGTGGGAAAACTAGAAACCTTTTTTTCCCAACACAAAATACAGTCTANTGTGATCTGGTCTTTTGAAGAAAAGNATATTTTTGGATTGCCTGTCATTTTTCGGAGCAGGGCTGTGACGCAATAAAGAACGTGACACGTTAGTGTAAGTNAGCAGGTTACGGAAGTNATAGTGACATTTCGATGTAGGGTTTCTTCGTGTTTTGCTCGCGGCAATCGAAACAACTTTAATTAGGANTACACCGTACATCATCATTGGCAAAGAACGCAGCGGTTTATTTTATCTGTTTTTTTTTATAAAGAAGGCAAAACATTTTGCAGGCGTCAGTTTGCGCAAACATTTCACAATTTCAAAACACAGATCGCTCCCTGTAGATCAGGGTTTCTCAACTTTTCATTTCTGCTCTGTGCATGTGCAACAGTTGTCACATTGGAGAAGTTGTACAGTACTACGTGGGCCACGGACCATGTGTTTGTTTATCAATTGGGCCACATGTTTGAAAAGGTTGGGAACCCCTGTCGTAGGACGTAGCTTGTTTACAAGCTGGAACAGATGTAGATCTCACTTCAAAGAAAAGCACCGGGCTTTACACGTCATTTATTCAAATATAACGTCATGTCAACGTCATGTCGAAGGTATGTTTAAACAGCAGTCATTTTTCTGTGTTTTACAATTTTACGACCGACATAAGGCTGAGCAAAATACAGATGAAAAAAATTCGGGACAAAAAAAGCAAACTGAAATCAGTCGCGCAGCCGTTTTGTTTAATTAATGTCGACCTTAGCTTTTGTAAAGTTCACAAATCTGACAAATCTGTACCAAGCTACAGCTTGGCATACATTATGTGTGTAGGAAAAATTATAACAGTCCTCAATGAAATTACCTGACACACTCCAGTCTCAAGAAACTTATATACGCTCCAAATCCCTATGTACTTCTAACTGATTTTTAAAACGTGGTTTGAACAGTACAGTTTTGTCAACACCTGTTTGCTCTGCGCAAACAGGTTAGCATTGTCAGTAGATTGACTTATTATTTTGTTCCAAGCGTTACGTTAAATCGTGAGAGGCATTGAGATAAATTTGTACCGTGGTTTACTAAAACACGTCAAATGATCACCAATAAAAGAAAAAACGCCTTCTCAACAATTAACGTCAAACTCTCGGCTCGCTAAATGCACAACAAACCTAATTTCTTGGTGCACTTCGAGGCTTGTTTTGGGACTAGTATTTGTTTTCCTATCATAAAAAGGTATGAAGCTAACCTCTGTTCTTGACATTACACTGAGGAGTGCAAAAGTATTACACTACGACAGTTTGTGAAAGTACCTGGATCTCCATCCAGAAATTACGAGCAACCACATTTCGCACAATTGCCCAGGCTAATGTATTCAGTATTAAAACGCAGTGTTTTCGCTTTTGAACAGGAAGTGAACCTGATGCAAATGAACACGTACCTGATTCTATTATTGCTAGCCGTTATAAGCTGTTTATAACGAACACCCTTTACCTCCTGTATCTACCAAATCTCAAAGCACTGCCCTCAGAAAACCCACTGTGAAAAATAAACTAGCCTGTACTGTGACATTCTACTTATCGCAGCTACTTTTGTAGCAGATCGCTTTTGAGCTAACACGGACAGGCCCCTAACGTTTTTTCATCTCCCCTTTGTACGTCACGAATTTACAGCAGGTTAAAAAATGAAAAAAGATGTTTTCAACTCGACATTAGCATGGCTGATAAAGGGGGAATTCTTTCCACGTCCCAGGTCCATTCCTCTTTGCTGCTCCCACTTCTGCTGGCTCAGGTAGTTCTCCGAGAAAATGTTTAAGTGAACTTTTAGCATTTTCTACCGGTGAATTTGATTGTTTCCATGCCAACAAGTCGAGACGGTGTTTTAAGAAAACAAATTGCTGAAGTGAAAATGCGTGGGGCGAATACCAACATTTGGGCAATTCATTGGTTGAAAAAAGACACGCATAATTTTTTTTCGTGATCAAAGGCTATCAATTCAGTGTTTCCACACAATCGACACCATTCTAAGAGCACATTTATGTTTTGACGGATACAACAGACGAAAACTATGTATTTTTAAACCATGGTTTGCTGTGGATATTTTATTATTCAGGAGTGTATGAAACTCCATACATCATGACTTTTGCAACATGATAAGGCAAGGTAGCAACCTTATCCCAAAGGTTTAAAGCGCATGATTGAGCACGTTAGCTGCACTATATACTTGTTTAACTGTGAATTCAGCGCGAGGAGCTGCAGCGGCAAAACGCATTTCGTCTACACACGATGCCGTCGAAATATCACTGCAACTCGATGGAAAGATTTGAAATGATGGTGCAGTATGTACTTTTCTTTGCCACTTTGCTGACAAGGAAAGTCTTCCGGGAGTTTGTAATGCATGTAGTATGTCTATCTCGAGGTACGGCATTTTTTGGATTCAGAGGTTCGAATTAGGCTCACAAAAAGCTGACAACAGCATCTAATCACTAAGAATTCATAGCAATACCAAGATTAGTTACGTTTTTTCAGTAAAGTAATGAAAAATAAATTGACCAAACAGGCAGTTCTTTTTCAAAACCCATTTGTCGCAAATGTTTAGTAACCCCAACGATGTCTTTAAAAACGCTGTCATGTTTTTAATTGTTGGTGAAAGCTTATAAATTCCTGTAAAATCTTTCTAAAAGCAGTGTTCAAGCCACTTCTCCTTCGTTGAAACATCTTTACTGATCAAGTCTATCTAATCACAATTGATTGGCTATTTCCACAAAATCAAGGATGTCCTTTCACGAAAAAGTAAACCATACTTACAGATGTATCTACATTATAAAAGTACAGAAGTATCCAAAAAATTCCTTCAAGCTTTTGGTTTCGCTGTAATGCATCATCGCAGTTTTGCAACACACCTTTCTTCAAGTCACCTAAAAAGCTTTTCTTTTTAACAATGTTCAATTCACAAATGCGGAAAAACAAGACAAGCTGTCCATCTGGAAGTCGCACTACCAAACGCAACCAGCCAAACTTGCGCTACGGCCAGCTGCACGTTGAGTGATCCAGTTCACGAGTCCACAAAGGGACATGCTCAGCACAATGCTTTCCGAAACGAAGTGCAAATACAGGGCAGGCCGCGAAACAATGTTTTGTATTTCCAGGATCAAGATGAAAGGAGAGTTCACAAAGTTTCTGGCATAAAAGGTTCTACTAAGCATAATCGGACTTATCGGAGTTCTTGTGTAATCCAGAGCGATATACAGTATACCTGTTTGAGATGAAAACAACCGAACTATCAACTACAAATTTTGTATTGTTGGACGTTTAAGGTGTCTGGAATGAATTTGAGATAGGTTTCAGTATATTTCCAAACACGTGTGAAATTACCCGAAGCCAAAGCTAAAGTTTAAAGCATTCATCTCAGCAAGAAACAATGCCATTTTTTTCCATAGGTCAAAGCGTAAATGTTGAATTTTAAAAAACTATGAAGTTTCTCTTAACGTTTTGCTCTATATGTGAACAATTTCTTAGTCGGTATTAGCAATGAATACAGGTATCACAAAACAAAACGCTTTTATCAAGCGATCTTTCCACAGTTCTAAGAAATAGATGTTGATGAAAAATATTACTGCCAGCGCAACGACAACTTGTTGTATAACTTGGTTTCTTTATAAAGTTATCGTTTAAGGTACAAACTACTTTGGCAACAGGCCTTTTAGACTCAATCAGAGCATTGCACTCAAAGTAATTTTGGCAATCAAACAAAATACTTTGTTTCGTCGACTTCCCTGCAATTAAGATGTGAGCATTTCTTACTTCTTTTACCTAAATTTGACAAGATTTCAGAGCATTTTTTTCGTTATTCAAAAATCACAGGATTGTTCTAGCTCCTTATCAAATTGTCGGAAAACAAATAAAGTTCTAAAGGAAAGCCACGTTCAGCGAAAAGCAGCTTGCAAGACTGTTCACGTATCCCGATCGATTTTTCCCAAGTTATGTTCTGGGTGCTTTGAAATTGTGATAAAAACTAGTTTTTTCCCTGAAAGATATTCGGGGAAAGAAATTGTTTCACTGCAACGATGAAGGCAAAAACAGAGATTAATTTCACGATAAAGCTCATGCTCTCGCAGTTGCTCCAAATTTTTGCTTGGTTTCTATGAAACGCTCCACTGACTTTTTTTCCACTTTTTTACAAGAATCAAAGAAACTTGGTGCATAAAGATTTGCATACACCTCAGATTGAACTACGCGAATGCATGTGTGCCACTGTAGACAAGCCTTATGAACCTCGTGGCAATGAAAAGTAATGAACTTAAAAGTAATGAAGTTAAACTAGACAATGAGAGCTACATCTACAGGCGCAGTTCTCTTTCTTAACTTGCATATTTTCCTTCGATAACATCACCGATTTTTTTCCTGTTAAGTTAGGCTGTAAACCGACAGGCGGCTGTCGACACTATATGCTCTTCTCTCGGTACTGGCAAAAAAACTCCGCCCTGCGGCAGAGGCAGAAGCAGATTGGTCAGAATAGGCTACGTCACAGCATCCGCTGGCAGTCTCTTGTCGTCATAACGAGGCGAGCGGTGCAACCGCAAGCCCTGTAAGATAGAGCTAGATCGCCGTGAAGCACCAATCGTAACTAAAGAGTTGCAACATTTTTTCATAACGCTTGCTGTCCGCTTCGACCGTGCTAAGCAACACCGCTTATAGCATCACAGATTCGGCGAGGACTCGCCAGAACCAATTACCCAACAGTTGCCCGCTCTTCACGCGCCGCTTGAACGCGAGCTACTGAGACCAATGGCTTTGCGGGCATCATTCAAGCCGACCGCCAATGACACTCTTTACGCGGTTCCCCTGTTATTTTTACATTACCATGAAGACTTTAAGCGATTCTCTTCGAAGTCACGCAAGCGTCTTCCATTGTGTCATAATCATGACAGAAGCCGCAATTCCCGGTCACGCGTCATACTGGATGGCGAACACATACGCGGAATCGCATGAACTAATGTTGTTACCTTAACAGATAGAATACAAACCAAATTACAACGTTCTCGTCACAAAAAGTCGAACCATTCTGATTTTGCGTGACAGAAAAACTTGCTTACGTCATTTCTCTCGGTTGGAATTAAACACTTCGCAAAAACTTCAAGCACGGCCAGATTTAAAAATAACTCACACCAAATTCATGAAAAATTGCCGTAGAGGCTTAATACGTTGTCACGGAATATCAGTTCAAAAGTTCTTGGCGTTTACTAAAATCAATCATTTTTCGACCCAAGACTAGTTTGCTTTTCACATTCAGGAACAGCTTTTTAATTTTGCTTATGTTGCAACAACACATTATCGCGCTTCGACAATACACTGAAACAACACATTATTGCGCTTCGACAACACACTGAAACGAAACTTTAAAGTCTTATAGGTTCTCGAAATATTCATATGGACAGGGAGTGTTTAACTCAACATATATTTGATAAATCGCTTGCAAGTACAGCGCCTGCAGCTTAAAACGTTAGGCGAATATGAATAAAAACATCGGTATCATGTTTCAAAAAAATAGTATAAGGCAAATATCAAGTTTGCCATTGTGGTTTAAATAACAGTAATAAGAAAATGTCAATTAAAATGAAAAGCATCCACTTTACCCCCTTCTACCTTGAACCAAGCTGCGGTAAAAAAATCTCATTGGCTTAGCAAAACAAAAGTTAATTGAGGAGTCTCTCACACACGCGCAACTTGCAAGTTTCAAAACGGTCTAAGCCCCACGGTTGTTTCTCCAATTTCTGCTTGGAATGAGAAATACTCGCTGTTGGCGAAGTTTAGGGTTTTACTTGAAATGCACAAAGCGTCAACTATTGTTTTAAGTCGAAGCGTGTTTTTATCTGTTAGTCAGGCGAAGAAGATCCTCGTATTCTGCAACGTCAGAGGATTTTAAGTTTGACGTTGCATTTGTCACTCGTTCAAACTCTGCTGATGGACACGAAAATATCAAACAACTTCCCGTCCCGATATAAATGGCAAATAGAGAAAAATTAAGTTGTGTTTTTCTTCGGAAATTGAAAAACTGTGAAAGTCAAACGTAAGGGAATGTTATCCTTTCAAAAGTAATTAAAGACGAATTTCTCCGTTTCCTTCGATCGCAATTTTGAAAATAACAGGCCAATGAAGTTATATTTTCTGTGTATGGGGTTTAGCCTACCTGTCGCACATCAAACCAGTGAACGTTTTCATTTCCCAGCACAAATTCACAAAATCAATCTACATTTGAAACACGCAAAAAGAAAACCTTCGCTTGCAACTTCCGATAAAAAACATTTTATCTTAATGTTAATCTTTTCACAAGTTATGAAGATTAGCTCTTTCATTTCATGCATGAGTGTGTTCCACGTACTTGGATGTGCTGCACTGAAAGCAAAATATAAGTCACGCAAATGAATGAGTAAATTTGAAATTGAAAATCGTCTCGAGTTCATAAGGACTGGTTTAATAAAGAAAATTTCACCATTCCAAATTGTACGTTTCAACTGCTGACGAACCCATGCCGATTTGCGGATAACTCGCTTGGTTCACGTAAAATTTTGTACTAAACTCGGATATTTCAAACAATGAATCCGCTCAAATTGGATTATTTCAAGCTTAATTTGAGAATACGGTTGACATTGAAGGTTTTTTGATTGAATCTAAATCAGCAGTCGACTTTTTATGAAAGTAACCTATACCAAGAAATCTATCAAAAATTTTTGTCATACCATCCTATTTCCCTATTTCCTATTTTGTTGACCATCACGATCTACCAAACCAACTGATGTGATAAGCAGGCCCGCGACTAGAGGGCACAGGGGGCTTCCACCCCTGCAAAATTTTTCGTTCCCCCTGAAAAAATGTGATGGGCATAGTTGTAATCTATTGGACATAGTTTTAAAAAATGTGGGCCCCTCACAGAAAACTCTTCGCAACCCCTGGTGACCCAAGCTGATTATGGGCCTAGTGACAAGTCGTTGTAAAACATCTTTTGTTCTCACGAAATTGTTGGCATGAATGGCGTTTGGCAATAGCAAGGTAATTTTGTTTATCGATGAAAATGAAAACTTACGGAAAATGTTTTATTTTACTTAAAGAGTAACGTTTGTTTTCCATATAGTATATTCCAACGTTGGGTCTACAGACTCCCAAGTGGTACATGAAAACGTATTGCGGCTCTTCACAGGCCTTTGTTGAACAGCAAGAGATGTGGAAATTGATCATTAATGGACATAGGGTGGTTGTTGTTTTTTCAATTAATGAAAATATTTTATTTGCGAGCAATGCGTTGATCATGTAACCAGGGGCGTAACGAAGGGGAAAGGGAGCAAATTTTCCCGGGCGCCGAATCTCTGCGGGAGACGCCGAAAAGTCCCAACAATGTCACTAGCACTTTCTTCAATACAGTATATTTTCTCCCGAATGACCTCAGTTTCGAACATGGGAGCGCCAAACTTGCTTCTTGCCCCGGGCGCCACGTAACCTCGTTACATCAGGCCTGGATGTAGCATTTCCACAAGTTATATATTTAAAAAATAATTAAATCTGTGTTTCGCAACTTCTGTCGCATTGGCACCACTTTTTAAATTTATTTCGGTGGATCAGATTTACAAATTTGAAATCTTTTTGAGGGGGCCCCCGTGTCCACCGCCACCCGTGTCCACCGTTTTTCGCGCACAAAAGCGCCAGCAAACAAACTGAGTTTTGTGTGGTTTTAGCAAACGGCCGGACATCACCGGTTAACATGAAATCAGGTTTTCTTAGTAATAATCGCAAAAAAATAACTTTATATCGAGTATATTTTGATCAAAACTGTTTCATGCATGAAACGTTTCACGGCATAAAGACGAACCTTTGCGCAGTTACCTAATTGTATGCTTGACACTTCAAGTAAAACCACACAAACTCAGTTTGCTTGCTGGCGCTTTTGTGCGCGAAAAACGGTGGACACGGGTGGCCGATATTTTTGAAGCAAATGAAACTACGTGGAGCGTGAATAAGAAAGTTTAAGAAACACTACCCCGCGCAAGCCACAATTGTGGAAGGAATATAGTTGGCCATAACTCGTCAGCGGATAGAGCTAGAGAGCTGTTCAAACCCTCCAAGGAAGCAGAAAGTCTCCTAGCTTCGATTAAAAATCCGGGAACTTTTTGGTTTAAACTTTTTTGGTGTGACATCACAACTGGGGGAGGTAAAGGGATTTTTGGATGACGTCATCAGGGTCTGAGACAAAAGTTCAAGTGGCAATTTATTTGTTTTTTCTTAAATAAACCAAGCGAAAATCCGCATCGTTAGAGCCCTTGATTGGCCATCTAGCGTTAGTGTTTGGCAAGTCATGCCCAAAAATCGCCAATTAATTAATTAATTCTTAGTGGATTAAGTCAATGAGCGCACGACACCGCCGTTAGCTTCTTCATGGTATTTCAACAGAGAACTTTTACGCGATGAGAATATCTTCATGCTTGTGGTGTTACATTCATTCGCTCTGGAAGAAGATGTTATCAAGAATTGGGGCAATAAGAATCTAGTCAAAAAGAAGACTCATTATCCTAGCAGTTTCGTGAAGAAAATGACCAAAAAGATAACCTTGTAGGTGAAATCAAAACAAATTGCAAGTGTAACAGACCAGAACTCTCAACGCTTGCAATGATGGATTTGGGCATCTTTCCGGAGTCCTTGCACATTTTATCGAACACATTATTGAACCAACTGTTATAGGCTGACCCACCACTTACTGAAATCAACCTTTCGTTTTGGCTCGACCTGACCCTTAAATCTGAACAAATGCAGTTTTTCTCTCGCATTTACAAAAAATCCAACTTGTAACGCAGAGAGCTGCAACGGAAAACTTGAAACCAATAAAGCAGTATCAGTATATACTGTAGGCATAGCCAAGGGGGGCCATGACCCCCTCAAGTTCTAGCATATCTTGTCATTTCATGCTTTGAGAGGTGGTGTCCCAAACAAAATACCGTTGCGCGCTTATAAAAAAATTTGGCCCATCAAACAAAATTTTGGGCTGGCTATGCCACTGTATTAGTATTGAAGAATATGGTTTAAAAACGGGTTCGCTTTCGGGAAAAAACGTAGAATACTCAGAAACTTCAACTGCCCTTCACTGTAAAGTTTTCAACTGTTCACTCCTTTCCGCAAAAGACATCGAAACCCAAATTAGCAGTGATTTTTAACTTTTTGAGATATACGGCTGCAGATGCATGAAGTAAATTTGGAAAAACTGCATCCAAGCGCGCGTATTTCGTTAGCTTTTTTACAAAAAATTGTTGGCGGCTTGCCCAACGCGCCTCTTCTCATAACTATTTTTCGATTGGTGCATGCACTGGAAATGTGATAGAAAACACAGCAACATGCAAAAGCTCATCAGGAACGTTCTGCAGCAGCAAATGGTATCTAGGCTCTTTCAATTTAAACTCGCTTTCCTTGTAGCCTCCTGCATGATACTGTTGAAGTCAGCATTTCCTCAGAGGTACGAAAAAAGCAATCTGTGTCATTTGTGCGAGCGCTCAAAACTCTGTGTTAAACTTTTTTCCGCTGCTAAGATAGCCAGTCTGACTTCATGAATGTCTCCATGCCGAGCGGCACTTCTGCACTCTATTGTTATTTGGCGAACATACGACGGCTAAAAAGTCTCATTTCTCAAGTGGACATTGTCCAGCACTCCAAGCTACTTGATGCTTTTAAACGGAACACTGTTTGTTTTTCCAACGGAGGCGATGACCGATATTGCAAGCCGACTATACTCTTAGCGATTTTACACACAGCAGACATTCGTTTGATGTAATCTAACTGCTTTTTCAAGCAGCTGTTTTTTGACGGATGCTGGGTGCAGTACTTATCCTACAAGACACGTGCACGTCTACTGTTACCAATTAATTCAGGTGTATGAGAATTGCAATTTAAGCCGCACTACCCCGTTCAACAAACCGACCGACTTTGCTTTTATTTGAAAAACTACTGCTTATGTTTTTACTGGTAAAGGTAGAGAAGCGCTACCCATGTTATTTCAGCTCTTTTAGGAACTTTCAACTGCCGAGCTGAAAATGCAGATGAATTTGTTCAAAAAACTGAAAGATACTCCCCTTAAAGTAATAGATAAAACGCTATTGGGAGAACGCACTTCTGCAAAAAAACATGATTTGCTGCAGTCATGACAATTGCAATTTTGTGAGGAATTTCCCTAAATTAATACGAAACAAAGTGGATATTTCCATTCAAGACGGGGGAATGCCGATAGCCCGCTAAAAGTTTCGGGAGAAATGCTTTCCAAACCGGCTCCGCTTTTGTGTGGAAGCATTCCTAGGGCGCAGAAATACGCCTAGATGCAAAACTCATTCGTTTGTTCCATTTGCAGTGTTCACGCGTCAGAATGATTGAAAATTTGCTACATGAGTTTTCGACCTCTCCAGTGCACCTCCACCACAGGCGAGAGGTATTGAGGTACTTCGCATTTGCGGTTATTCATATCATCGCAAAACAAGCTACTCAAACCGGTACCACATCCGGGCGCATACCTGCATTCAGTAGTAGGGGCGCTAAAACAGGGGGATTGGGGATGTAATGCCCACACTTTTTGGCAAAGGGGCAGTGATATATGCATTCAACCCCTGGGTCCGTCTTATATCAGTTTGTACCAAGTCATAAGGATGTCACAGGCACCAGTTATACACGTGTGCACAGGGTATTTTATCTCACATTTCTTTATTAGTTTCACTGTTTAACAGCAAAACAATATGAGTTTCAGAACCATTACGTGTACGGATACTGTTTCACGAAACGTTTAAAACTGTAATGGTCATGTACCATCACATGTGGAAATCCCCAGAAAATAATGCTATGCCGTATGCAAGGGAATCACCTGATAAAGAGAAAACGAACCACAAATACAAAGACAAGATACCTCAAAAGTATATAAAAACGGCCAACCCAAGCAGTAGAAGAGTGATCACGGCATTTGATCTCTTTTGCTGCTTGTAATATCATTGTAACGTCACCAGACCTTCCCGACCACAAAAAACACTCTTTGCACTGTAACCGTGACAAACGCGAGAATGTGCGGTCTACTAGCACAGTGAGGAGAAATTTTTCAGAAAGGGCTAGAGTGGGCATAGAACCATCGGCAGAAAGTTTTCAGTAGAGGCATTTGCGGTTCTGCTGCGGGTTTGCGTTTTTGCAGGGGGGTTGCACATTGTAAAAACTGACAAAACTACACTGATTTATAGTGTTTCACGTTTCAGTTTGGGAGGGCTTGGAGCTTTTTATGGGTGGTAGCTAAGCCCTGAGTGGGCCTTGATGAGTCAGAACGTATCAATATCGGGCGGTGCGCTCCTGCATGGATAACAGAACATTTAGAAAACACCGTTAATTAAAAAACGAAATTTGTTTGTTTTTTCAAATTGGTCCAGGCTTCTGCGGGCAGCACAAAGTCCCATGGAAGGCCACAGTTTGCTCTACCCGTGTACTAAGGGCATCTACCACCAGGCAAAAATCTTCGCATCATTTGTCAGCGTGCATTTTTCTGAAGGACTAGTTCAGGGTTGAGCAAATTTGTCACTACGATTTGCAGGCTGAAAAGTCCTCCATTATTATCACAATATAAAACTTAATCATCGCAACGTAAAACGCCTTTATTGCAACATAAAACTTCACTATTTCAACATGAGCTCTTCGACATTAATCGCTCACGAGGTCAGGCGTGTCTCCAAGACAAGGACTACCAAAATTAAGTCGAGTTCAAAAGTCAATAAATCTGACCAGATTTTTTCAGAAGTCATCGCTGCGGATTTAACTTGATTCGTCGCTGTTGACGTTATATCCTCTGTGACGAAATAAGAAAGCAATTGAAATCGTAACTCGTAACAAGGTCGACTAGTTGCACGGGCAGTGGACTACCCGGAAAAAGGTGAGAGGATGTTAGGCAGACGAATTTTGACATTGAAAATTGTCTATGGACTGCGTCAAAACATTGAATCCCATCATTAAGCCAAATATCCCGTTTCACCCAGGAAGAGAATAACAAGCAATGAGAGTGATCGCTGCGTGAGGTCTATCATAAATGTTTCTGATTGTTTTTTTTCCTTGTTTGGCATAGGTGTGCGGACTCTGCTTTATTTGAGTCCGGATCCGATCTTGTTTTGAAACTTTCCAATCCGAATCCGGCACCAACATGACACACGCAATCCGACTCCTGTTTGACTCCGCGTAAATCTTAGTCAAGCCTTTTTCTCAGAAAACTCAAAATCCACATCCAGTCCGGCAAAGAAAACCTCCCTCCTGACCCTGTTGGAGGCAGCACAAGTCCGGACCCCAAAAAATCCAAAATCCATACCTTGCACACCTCTTGTTCGGGCTGCTTTTCAGAAAACGACCTTGCAACACTGCAGTGATTGTTGCCAGGCGACGCGACATCCGTTCTCCTCGCAACAAACCAGACGCCAATTCATTTTAAATGTAATTCATGAAGAAAAGAAAACAACGCAACGGTTTATCACNTAAGGATGGCGGCAAACAGATGTTGACGACGCAAGTTCAAGCGACTGAAAGCACAACAGCGCCAGCAAGCGGGCAAGTTGCTCCAACTTCACCAAAAAAAGCAAAGCACAGCTTCGGCAGAAACAACAGTTGCACAGCAATAACCGCGGTCGTACCGCGACAACGAAACCTTCACGTTCACGACGACGGCATTTTTGCGTTTTGACGCGGGACAGCTTGCGCCAATTTGCCGTGCGTCGAAACTGGACGGTTCCGTGGGAACAGTGGCACGAAGCCTTCACGTTGACAGTGACGTCGGAAAAGCAGTGTACCAGGGCGAAAGCTGAGTCAGGCAGTTGTGCAACAGACCGGGTTCTGACAACCACCCAGCGAATGCAGTACGCACCAAAAACATCAGCCCTGCTGCGGCGCCGGGGATGATTGGCGAACAAGGATAGATAGGAGGATTGCGGAAAGCAAAAACTTACCGTTATCTTTTAAATTTTTGTCGTCGAGCTTGCACGACGGATGGCGGCCTCGCAATCCACCGACCTTGCTTTCATCGGCGTAGCAAGCGGCGGTCCTAGTCATGATCGCAAACGCTGCGCAACGACTACCAGGCCATTCGGGTACAAACAAATTTAGTGAAAAGCTGGGCACTGGCGCCATCTGCTGGATAGCAGTACCGCGAAATTTCGAAATTTCCACGAGATGTCGTTTTGGGAAAGTTCAGGTTTTTGACTTTTTTAGCACGCGCGCGAAGCCAGAACACCTCTAAGCGTGCTGCGGCTGCTTGCGCGCTAACGTTGGCGTGCGTTTGCGGACGCACAGACGGATTGCGAAAAAAGCGACAGAGTTCCGCAGTGTGACTTTTAGCAAGTTCGGAAAGTTTCATCGATTATACTATACGCGGAAAAAACACGACATCTGTTCAACAGACGTAAAGAAAAAGGAAAAACAGNATTCAACATTTGACACGTAAAAAAGAAAAACAGTAATCGACATTTTCAGTAACATAACAGAACGCTGACGGGGAAAAACGCACCAAACATTGNGTGCGCCGATCGCAGACGAAACACATTTTCCGATTANATAGGTCGTCATGGAGACAAGCGTTTGTCAACGCTTCGAGGTTACATTACGCTTCTGCACGGTACGAAGCCTTCGCTTACGGTCGCTCGTTGCTGACGCATTGCAAGTTTGTCCACTCATTGCTGGAAAGTGAACTCACAAAGTAAAAAAGGAAACTCAGTTGAGGACGCAGTTTCACTTGAAGTGAAACGGACAAGTGAGTCCAGTTATTTCCGAGAGACGGAATTTCTATGCAGAAAAACAGCTTTCTTGCAAATATACGGCATCAAAAATGAACTTTTCGGTTCAGTTGCCAACTATTTCGGAGAGACACAAGTTCTATGCAGAAAAAAACGATTTTTTTGCAAATACAGCATCAAAAATGCGTTTCTCGTTATTTTTTACACCAATATGCGCTTTTTTTCAATCGCTAAAAGACAAAGTTGACAAAAGCGCTCGCATGCTTCAATTCCTTCTGATTCACAGCGTGAACATAATTTTCGGCATCATCGTCTCCTTACGTGACGCAAGTAGAAAAACAAACTGCGCATGCGCAAAATCTCGAAACGGGAACATTGCGCAAGGGCGAAACACAGGTGTGTAGCGCGTCATTGTTTATCGCACTAAAAACAAGCGAATTAATGTTCCTATTTCTTTGTCGCTTCCAGAAAGCGTGTGTCTCAGCCTCTGCGAGAGCAAAAATGTTAAATTCGAGGACAATATTTTGTTTTTTATTTTTGCGAGAGCAAAAATGGAGAAGACAATAATTTTTTATTATTTTAAATTAGAGGACAACATTTTCTTCAATATTTGAAAATTCGAGGATAATATGCAAGGTATTTTAGTAAGAGGCATCGACATCTACCCCACCTCTTAGCGAAATTTTTACCACCAGTTTTCCAACGCTGGAAGGGTCAACCGATAAACTAAGTAGCAATCGGACTTTCACATATGTATGAAAATATGAAGCTGACACTTGAAAAAAGCAATTGATTTTTAACAAACACTGTTAACGGTATCCGCAAGTCGAGAACGTGCAAATGTCCCCAACCACTGCGTCGACATACTGGCGTCACGTCGAAATCGGGTGAGGACCCGGCTGGCGCCGTAAAACAAGGCCAGTACGGACCCACTGATCATCGCACTTCGTTTCGGGAAAAGTTTGCTACAGTTCACCAAAAAAACACTATAATCGAAGATGATTTTTCTGCGCAATCAAATATCTGCCGCAGCGACATTCACTGAAAGGTCATCGAAATGTCACGACGTCACTCTCGAAGCCGCCAAGCGACGAAGCTGTCGGTGCTTCGGCTTGACCTGATTCTGGCTGCAGTCGATGTACTTGTAAGCTGTGATCGAATCCTGTTCGG
>JGI24159J19872_10002133_pt1 | contig 23137 bp, 15 predicted proteins | sample Ectturendosymbi4_FD_19872 | JGI IMG/M metagenome (IMG submission 19872) | reverse complement strand
ATCATAATTGTGATTATAAAATTTTGTTTGGTGTTCTCCAAAATTTTTTTATTGCATAAAGTGGTCCGTGATGCAAAAAAGGTTGAAAAACACTGATTTGACAAACACCGCGGTGTGAAAACACGCGTTTGTCACGGGCGTGACGAGGGCGCTGCCCAATCGGCTTGCCTGGAGGTGCGCCGGGCTTTACACGAATGCAAATGCACCGGGATGCAATAAGCCTATGTGAGGCATTTCCTGCTTGGTCTTCGACGAAACGCTGACATACAGCACTACTCCTTTCACAGTCAGAGCGTGGTAGCTGTTCCAGCAATTGTGGCAACACTGCGTGGGCTGGATAACATTCTGAGGGATTTCTGCTCAGCTCGTCCTGTAACTTTGCCGCGGTTACGGCGCAGGCGTGTGTTCAATGCGGAAGCTACTGCCTTCGATGCAGGTTGGTTGGCGCTTGAGCGTTGGTTCAGTCAATCAGAAGCGTCCCCAAACCGAACATTTCTATCGCTTCTTCGAGCACCGTCATGTCTGATTAACAAGATCGCTTTCCTTGTTATCGCATGTTTTGGTTTGGAGGAAGGGATTTCTGAATCCGCAGGTTCAACTTACCTAGAGGGACTTGTACAGCAGGACTCCGGTGTGAAAACCTTAGAAGGTTCAAAATATTTTTGCAAGCTTTGGCGAAAACATTTCTTGGAATGTGTTCAGCACAAATTGAGGTTAATTTTTCCTCGATCAAAACACTGCGTTTAAAATCCACTACAGTAGAGTTTTGAAGTATTAAAAGAACAGTGTGCTGTATTGTACGTTTGTTTTGGTCTTGCTGCCGCTGAAAAAAACTTGAATCTCTGGTAATCGTGAAATTCCGTGTTGTGTGTTAAACACGGCATCAAAAGAGGTGGAACGCTGCCTGGTATTTTTCCAGAAAACGTCAAGGCTACACTTCAGGACAGGGTTTCCCAAACTGGTGTCTACGGAGCACTGAGGCTCGTGACGTCTGCACAGGAGCGTGAAGATTGACAAAAAATAAAAAAGTCGAACATATATCTTGTACAATGTGTACACTGTTACAAGTTATTACGACATTGTTTCGTAATTGAAATCAATTCCCAAGATTTTACAATCGTTCATGTTGGTTGATGCGCCATCTTAAATTTTGCAGTAAAAAAGTCGTTGTAATAATCCTCGCATTCGTGTCTATGACGTAATAATAAATCACGTAACTTATCTCTAGTCGGGAATGTTCGCGCTTTGCCAAGATCATTCCCGAATGTTCCATTTGTTTATTTTTTTTCGTAAACTGTTTAAATACATAATGTTATCCAATCGCTGGTTGGGGGGAAATTGATGCAACATAAGATTGGTGCCCGAGAAAAAACAGATTTACAAGTAAGTGCCCGTGGCCCAAAATGTTTGGGAAACTCTTGTTCAGAAAACCCTGCAAGCATTTAGAATATGATTATGAATTTGCGAATAAAATTAAAAGTAGTTTTTCTTCTTCAACAAAACTGTTCTAAATAGCAGTGGAGGCCTATCACCGCAAGGGATTTTTGGGCTAAGTCACCCAACGGAAGTTGATACCCAGTGGTGTGTTTAAAGGGAGGAGATTGAGGCACTTGCCTCGGGTCGAGCCTTTGAGGCTCCTCCGCGAGGTGTTTCGCGCGTACAGTTTCCTCATTTGTGGTGAAAAACGTATTATCCACTCAAATAATATACTCCGAAGAAGCAGGTCATAAGTACTCAGCTTTCAAAGGGCCCTCCAACAGTCTCTGTAATGCGTAAGTACTCTACTTTCAAAGGGCCCCCCAACAGTCATTGTAATGTGCAGGTACTCTTTTTTCAAAAGGGCCCTCAACAACAACTGCAATGTGTAAGTACGCGGTTTCGAAAGGGCCCCCAACAGCACCTGTAATGCGTTAGTACTCTGTTTTCATAGGCCAGCCAGCAGCCAGTGTAATGCATAAATACTCTGCTTTTGAAGAAGACCCCAACAGCAACTGTAATGTGTACGTCCTCTACTTTCAAAAGGGCCCCTAACAGCAACTGTACTCTGCTTTCAAAGGGGCACCCAGTAGCAACTGTAATATGTAAGTACTCTGCTTGCAAAAGTGCCCTCAACAGCATCTGCAATGTGTAAGTACTTTGCTTTCAAAGAGGCCCCCGATAGCATCGGCAAAGTGTGTCAGTGCCTCTTTCAAAGAGGTCCCCAACAGCACATGTAATGTGCAAGTGCTGTGCTTTCAAAGGGGCCCCCGACAGCAACTACAAAACTGGAGATGTGGGGGGCGATGCCAGCTTGCTAACGCTTAACTTTTATGTGTTGCTACTTGCTAGCTTTGTCTTCCCAATTTTCAGTGTTTTTAAAGTTGTGTATCGTGAATACGGGAGGTACCCTTTTGCAGTTTCTGTTATGTCAGTCATGCCGTAGTCTTAGGAACGCATCCTTGGGTGGCCTGGATATGCCCTTTCTAGGCTTGATCAAAGGGTCTTATCACTTTTGGCTGAATGAAATGACGTCATCAGAGGGCCCCTCTTTTCATCCTTGCCTCGAGCCCCCCAAGCCCAAGTTCACCTCTATTCAGACCTCCCATTTTACACGGCAATATATGAGGGTAAAAACTATTATGAAATTGTTTAAGACCAGATAACCTCCATTTTAGTTTTCGAAACTCCCCCTAACTTGAACGCTTACCTAAAGTGATCTTGGTTGGTGACGAGTCTATAACAGGGTTGTGATTTTGCATGGGCGTCGCAAAAGGGGGAAGGCCCCCATCAAGATTTTGAAACTTGATATTTTGCTATTAACTTTTTAGCTGATAAATGTTTTTCTCGTAGTTTCGGAGTTGGTAAAATGAATTTTAACCACTGTTGGCCCCATGGAAAAAATCCTTCCAACGCCCATGCAATTGGATTAATTGCAGTTTTTAATCGAAACGTGGGAATTTGTCGCAGAAATGTAGCCTAGTTTCACAATACAAACATGGACGTGGATGTAGCGATGTTACAATATCATTTCCCCGTGTTTTTAGATTCACTCTAAAGATGCTGTATTAGCGGTAGCCAGCCTCTCCAAATTCTCCAAGTGTAACAGTTTGCAATTTCGTATTTGGCACTGCTCGCATCATACAGTGGTATATTCCAGTTAAGGTGTTTGGCATAGTGGGGGAAAACTTTATGTGGAAGGTTTAAGAATGCTTCGTCTGATTCATATTTTAACTGAGATAATTTTGACACTTTTCAAACAAACCGGTATACACCAAACGCCACTGCATTCTTCTTAAATATCTTACAGCGCAGTGTCAACAGCCTTCACCTGAAAACCCACACACTTTTCAGTCGATTTCAGGGCTGCTTATTTAGGGACTAGGGAGGTACTGATTAGTAGTGCGCCACTTTAAAATTGAAGCGTTTCGCGATAAACGAATAAGATTTCAAGTCACTGCTGTACAGTCAGTGGCCAAAAACTGCGATGGAAGAGGCATAACGAACACTTGCGACACGTAATTTTTTGTGGTAAGACCGTATAAAGCTGCCGTATCTTTGTCTTCTTTCTCTTAGCCTGGTCTTGTTTATAGTGCGTACAAAAATCTGCAATAGACACAAAAAAAGTTTTTAAAAAATCAGTGCGATGGTGAGATTTTACNAACTGGCATTGTGTTCAACGTGGCCAGAATAGGTTTTGAAAAGTTTTATTTCATCAGGAATTTGTTTGCGACAGAGGTGGTCTTCAAAAATTAAACAGTTAGCCATTAGATACACTGTAATTTCCTCAACTGGTCAGCGTATTTAAGCTCTCAGTGACCCTAAGCGTAATACACTGGCATTGCGCAATACTGTACCTAAAAAGTCTTAAAGCGAAAAATGCAAGCATTGCTGCAATTTTAGCGCAAACTGTGTCGAATGTCGCTTTCCGGTCCTTTGTTTCAAACTTGCTTGCTTCCCAGTTCTAAGGAATAAGGAGTATGTAGACGCCGCAAAGGGGTTCGTGATTCAGACACTTTATATCCGGCCCGTATCCTGTTAGCGCTTCCGCTTTGCTGTATGAAGCTCTGGAGTTCAACTCTTGGCCAAGGCACGTCAAAATTTTAATTATAGCACTATTGCCTTGCTGCGTCGCCGGCAAGTTACCAAGACCATTCGGACAAGAGATCAGGGCTGTGAAGCCGGAACTCAAATTTCAGGCTCCGGCTTTGGTGTCAGATACAGGCATCTAACGTTTTTGGCTGGAGCTCCGGCTCCAACGTCTAAAAGTTTTTGGCTGCGGCTCCAAAATTATTTGGTCCATGGAAACTGCAAAACCACTGTATTATTTGCACAACTCGCTTGCCCCACAAACTAGGGCTATGGAAACGAAACCCAAATTTCAGGCTCCGGCGTAGGTTCCACCATGCAAACGTTTTTGGCTCCAGCTCCAATCATCAAAAGATTATTTTTGTAACCGCGGACCGTTCAACGCTTGACAACTTTACCGAGGTCCGGGAGTACGCTATCTATGATGATTGTTATTTTTCAACAGCTGGAATTAAGTTACCAATTTGAACCATCAGATTAGCCTGCTGCACGTTCCAACGCTCTCACTTCATGCACGCAACAGTGCTTCCATGGGAAAAATCGACCAATCACATGCCCAGGAAGCGAGTGGTGTCGCGACCAGTATACATTTTGGAATTTCGCGGCCCGGTACCGGCCCGGGCATTGGGGACAATTAGCGTAGACAACTTCTGCATCACCTCATTCAAATTTCTGCCCAGGCGTTGTTGTGTATATGTTCTTCTGTATTGTTCGTATGCTTTATTCTTGCATACAAGGGTAGTATGGGACTAATTAGACAAAAAATTGATTTTGCTCATAATATTGATGTTGACGTACGTTTAGTACTTGTTTTTTTCACTATTGTGCACTCTACCAAAACGTTAACTTTGCGAAACTTCTAGCTTGAAGTGCCCAAAATCTTAACATAAAATTGACTTGAAGAAAATTTCGAACTTCGTCTTCATCGTTGATGCGATTTTAAAAAAGCGCCATTTGGTCGAGGTAAGACATGTGACTTTGCTACATTCGAATACACACCGCATACCTTAAAAAATACAAGCGAGTCTACTCACATTTTCGGGCACTGAACAAGCGATTGGAAAGAGTTGCAGCCTCAGTTTCAGCAAAGGCTATTGATCAGGCAGGCTACTGCCTTCCTAGCACAGGGCGTACGGTTAGGCTGCGCCTGTACCACGCGCAAAATGATTGAGTGTCGTTTCCGTTTCATAATGGCCTACGCCAAACCGAGCAGATAACGACGGTGCTGAGAGAAACATCTCTCCACTTATGGCGGCTTGCCGCTATCAGGCAAGCAAAGACTGCTGAGCCGAGTTCCTGCGTAAAGATCATGGCGAGTCTCATTGTGAATTCACAAATGTGTGGAACAGTGGTACAGGTGGCATCAGCGCAAACATCATGGTGGGAAAATATTTCACTACGTGCTGTATGCCTGTGCTTGACGGATTCGCGAGCTGCAGTGATCGGTTTCTGTTTGTGGCATTCATCAGTCTGGGCTTTACACCTGGAATTGTTCATAGAACTGGAAAATGCAATGGAACAGTCATTAAGTTTTAAGCAACACTATAGAAAAGTGAAATGAGGTGAGAATTTTAATAACTTGTTTCATACGTCATCATGCACACTTTGTCAAGACATTTGATGCTGTGATTCAGAGCAGAACTGAAAGTTCAAACTTAGCAAACCAGTTTTAAGCCTTGCAAGGTCACCGTAGCCGCCAAACTGCGCTCATGCGCTCAACTGAGATCAAAGCGCTGTCTTAGTTGTATAGACGAACTCGATTGACGTGTTGAAGTCAAGTTTGCTGTTGTCGCGCATGCGATCACAAGTTTACGTTGAGTAATGGCAGACGCATCGCCAGGTTATCTCTGTTGAGGGGCAAACCGTGCCGCAAGTGGTAGTGCCAGGGGCCGCATTCATGAATTCATGAATACACTCAGTCAAAGCGGACAGTATCAATATAATTCCATCTCACTGGTGATTTGGTGTGGCGCGATGTTTCTTGTAGACTGTGAACATATTCCTCGATTAGATGTCTTACCGTCTTACCCGGCAGTATACAAACCTGAACTCTCAAGTCTGCGCCACCACCCGGCCAACTCGTGTGCCCTTCGACGCTTTATTTGTTTTTTTTTGTTTATTTTTTGACAACTTCGCTAACATTTGTGTTTAGTGTCAAGCAGTTTTTGCTGTCGTCATTCTAAAAACCAGATCTTTTTGACGTTCTAAATATGATCAGCGTGTTCAGCCAACAGTTAATTTTTGAGATAGTTGATGGTTTGTACTTTCATACTGCAACACCAGTCAAGGAAGCTAACTGTAAACGAGTGCGCTCTGACTTAGCCGGCTTAGGCAAGACGAAATGACATCTTGTTTCCGCGGTACTATGATAAATTTGCTTGTTTGTTGGTTACCTGCAACGAAATACAGCGTTTTGGTAAGGGTTGGGGAGATGTGATTCACAACAGTATCAGGCAGAAAGAGGTGAGCGATTGACAAGTTTAATTTCAACGAAGATTTACGAAGCAACTCGTTCATTCTCAGCACAAAGCACGTTTTTGAGGGTGATTCAGTTCTGTGAGTTTGGCTTCTTTGAAAAGAGCCGGTTGATCGAAAGCCCGCTTTGGACTTGGTAATCGATTGTTTGTGACGTAAACCTAATTCATAGCAACAGCAAAAAGTATTGAATGACGTTTGTCGAGCGGCATCCTTTCTTACAGTTTCTTGGAATAAAGACACTGCCTGAGCTTTTTTTATGGAAAACTTAATGAAGCAACCTCGTGGTGGTTTGTAAAAGAAAACCAGATGTAGGCAAAGAAAAAGCATTTCATGGATTTTACAGAAAATAGCTCACGATTTGGTGCAAGACTCAGGATAAGTATATGTATCCGTGTCGCCAAAAAGAGCGAAACCACTAGAAACCGTCCAGTGATTGGTTGTGAAATATATCAGCCTTTACTTTTTAGTGTAGCCTCCCTAACCCAAATGTGAACTGGAGAAATGCATATACCCTGTAAACTCACCTTACGCAGTCTCGACTATAGCACTTGCTAACTGCTAAGCAGACCTATGACACCGCTTTAGACCTCAGCCATAAATTGCATTCCAGTCATATTGCAAGTCTCTTTTTCCCCTAGAGGCAAATCGATTTGTATCGCAAATGATCAAAGCCGCTTGCGCTACCGAGCATCATTGCGTTAAGCACGGCTGCGGCTGTCGTTTTTCTGCAAAGCAGGAACTCGTGTTCAGGCGAGAGCAACTGCACGTCTTCCCAGCAGAGATGTGCATTGGACTGGACTTGGATTGGCCTGGATCCGGACTACAGCAAATTTTGTTGAAGTTGGATTGGAACCGGACTATAAATATCTTCAAATTTAGGATCAGGACCAGATTCAGACTGAGTTAATGCAAAAGAAACGGGGCATTTTTGTTGTGAAAAGGCTGCAATTTTCAAAATTTTTGGACTTCATTTGGACCTGGACTTTACATTTGAAAAATGTTTTGAACTGTGATTAGACTGGGATTGAACTTTAAAAAATCAGGACTGGATCTGGATCGCAAAATATGACAGTCCGCTCATCTCTGCTTCCCGGCAACCTTCCGAAGGAAGCAGGCCATTCGTTACACTCCTCCGACGTTGTCGTGGGTCAGGTCTTCTGAAATTAGCAACGACCGGGATGGCAGGCGCGGAGAAGCAATTCATATCGCAAACGCCAGGCAAGGAGATGGCCAACCGTTTTAAAGATCCCTTGTTGGCATCAGCAGGTGTTGAGCTCGAAACATTTTAAAGTTTTCCCACCAACTCAAATTTGCGCTGCCCATAATTTATTGCAGAAAGCAGTTTGGGAAAAAATCGATCAAATTAAGGCATGCTGGCCAAAATTTTGTTGGGTTTCTTTCGTTTGCGGTAGAATCCATAGTTTAGTTTACAACAACACAAAATATGAGAATTTTTGTTGACGCTTAGCCGTAAATTCAAGCGAACTTTGCTTCCTCACTAAACATTACCGCTGTTTGAGTGCTGTTTTGACTCTAAGCACTGCGACACACCAGATACGGCAAAAGAACGACGGAACGGGGTCCTGTTGTTTTGGATCAACCATGAAAGAATTTTCCGTCACCGATTTGGCGATGAAAAAATGCTCATGCGCATGGTTGCTAAGAGACAAAGACGAGGTTGGGCACTGTCACTCTGGAAAAAGTTTGGTCATCAGAACTGAACACACAAGCAACGAAAACGTGAAATTTCCATCAAGCTGNTCAGTTTGTTGACCATTGATTCTACAAAGTAGCTTTCAATCAAAGTCAGTAGATCACTGCACAGAAATGAACATAACAGCTATTTGTGGTTCTGGTTTCGGGGAAAAATTTCTGTGTGAGCCCAGAGACATGGGTTTGGGAAGGGGAATCAAGGGGTTTTGGCCCCCTTTGATTTTGAAATTTGACATTTTCCTATTAAATTTTTAGCCAAACTGGTTGTTTTCTTAGCTTCGAGTAAGTAAATTGAAATTTCACCATTTTTGCCCCTCCTGGAAAATTCACTGGCCACCCCTACAAAAATCCGTTATTGGCCCACCCTGAAATAAAACGTCCGATGCCCATGCCCAGAGACTTATTTTGAATAACCTCAGTTCGAAGGGGGTTCCGGACCGCAGCGGATGCGTCATTCCTCGCAACTGATTTGGATCAATGAATGTTGCGTGACTGACTCAACGTAAGGCAATGGATGTACCTGCCACCAAACAATTGGACGTATGACGTATGGGCGCTGATTTGTAGGAGGAGAACCAAAATCGTAATGTAACCTCCACTACAAGTTCGATAACCCGGCTATTAAGCAATTTTAGGTTTATAACTGAGTCTGCGTTGTGTTGGTAGTGTGGGATCACTGCCGTTCTGCGTTCTCAGAGCGGGAGATTTTGTGCGGAAAGGAAAGGTGCACTGCTTCGATGACCCCGTACGTGACACAGGTCGGATGAATCGAGGCCAGCACAGACGACACGATATGTTCAGTATTCTGCGCGTGCTTGAGGTGACGATCATAAACGAGCTATATTCGTCCGCTAAGCAGTGGAAAGCGGGTCAACGATTATCGTACAAGCGCGAGTTGGTCTTGATGGTTTTCATTAAAACTACAGAAAAGCGGAAATGGCTTCTTAAGACACTCCGAGGCATATGAAATCACTCTATTGTGCAGCGAACAAGCTTAGAGGCACCTTTTCTTAGTGCTCTACTGCAGTTACGAACACTGTTTCGTGGCTATTGCATGCCAATGTGCCTGTCAGTTGTGGTGCAAGTACACGCAATTTTGAATTAAACGTCTTCGCTTTGCCCACAACAGTGTTTATTGCAATGTACATTACATCCCTAGAAATGTAAGGTTTCGCCCACATCAAGCTAACCATTTCGTCAGGACATTTAATTTCTTGAATAGAAACAACCTGTATGCTTAGCCTTTGTCCAATGAGGCGCATCTTCATCCAACTTTTTTATTTGCTGACTTAAGCTGTGGCGTGCTTCTTACAAATCTCCATTTTCTCCCATTGTCTAACGCTAATATATGATGATGACCGGATGTAATATATGCTGTTGGTTGTTTGTTTCACTGGAATAAAATATGACTTTTAAGGCATTTGATGACTGACTTATATTCTCAACGTCGAGAATCGTGGACGAATGGGAACCAACTCGCAGAAGGCGAATCTGTTGAGCGACTGAAAACCTCTACTGAAACAACCACAATTATATTTTCATGTACCAATCAACACTAAGCCTGTGATGCGTTGTTCCTAAGTATTTTTGCACTTTTGTGTTCTGACTGTCCCTGTGATATGAACCATGTTTTTGAATCAAACCCATAAATGAAAAAATAAAGTTAGGAAACAATTGAAAGCTCTACCTTTGCTGTAAGTTATCGAAGAGTCAGCCGGCTGGGCTCTGCTTTCTTTTTGCGATGAATCAAATTTGCGCATGTCTGTATTCAAGTAACTAGTCTCCACAATGGAGGTAAGCAAGGAATCGATCGGCAAATTTTTTTAAGGAAATCCATTTCGCACATCCCTGCACATCCTCAGTCCTACAATCTTATGAATGAATACGATTCAAGGACTGAGGATGTGTAATGTTACGTGAAATCCATTTCCTGAAAAAAATTGCTCGATTGATCCGCTTGTGTCACCTTTATGGAGACTAGTTAATTGAAAAAAATTAGGAGTTTGCAAAAATGTAGCTGGATTTGGTCACAATGCATTGACATGTACCCAGGGGGGGAGCTTGGGGAGATCGCCCCCCTAAAACCTATACGAAAGTAACTTTATTCGCCATGATTTTTTACAATTCAGAAAACAGTATTCGCGATATAAGGCCATTTTGTCGTCCATTATTTTGTCACAGCAGTATTGTGAAATATACTTAATCTCTCTTGCAGTAGCGAAACCGTTGAGAACTGACAACCAGGGCCGGCCGTAAGCCGATGCAGCTGCATTGGGCCCCGCGCCATGGTGTTTGGGCAAGTTGTTCATTTTTTGCCAGATACTCATTGCGCTCAGGAATTCAGTAGAAAAGACCTATAAATCTCACTGCTAGCAAACAATGCTTTTGTTTGAACAAATATGTTGAATTTCCTCCAAATCGAACGTTATCAAACGTGCTCCATTCTCAGGCAAGTGTGTTATATCTGCGCCAGTCCCGTCGCCACGGGGGGCTTTTGAGGCTTAGCCCCCCCCCAAACAAAGCTCCAAGTGCCCCCAAATTGAAACATCAAACACTATAAATCAAATGAGTTTTTGAAAATTTTTAGACTGTCAAGCCCACCCGCAGAAAAGCAAACCCCCCTATTGAAAACTTTCTGGCGATGGTTTTGATCTGCGCTCCACAATATCTTACTCTTTATGGATGGAACTTGGTTGTTAGTAGTGCCAGTTGAGACCGCAGTGGACCTACAGCTATTGGAAACAATGTGTGTAGTGATTCAACTCGCAAAAGGTCGAAACGAGTGTCTGTCGTATTAACTTTGATGGCAGTTCTGCTAACGTAACGTTCTTTAGTTCTCAAAAGATGCTTCTGTTTTGGAAAGTTATGGTTGGTTGCGGATAATTTGCATTTGGGCAAAGGCCTAAAATTTTGCTCCATGGCAGATTTGACCATAAATTACATGTTTTAATATTTTGTCAAAATAAAATCAACTCCACAACATGAGACAAATGACAAACGATGAAAGGTTGAACCTGTAAACGTATACCTCCTATTCGAGTTCGAAGACTCCAGTATTTGACCATTCAGCCAACAGCAACAGGTGTTGTACTGGACACTGAAGCGCGTCAGCCTGTCGGGGCAGTGTCAATAACTGTTGAGTAGCAACGCTAATTTTACCAAAACTATTGTTGGTCGTTCTGAAACAATTGCAAGCTGGGGCCTTTGCTTTGATAAAAATGTATAGTGTGCTGCGATTTGATTATAGATTTTATATCCACTGTGCCCCCAATTTCTTTAATTTATGACAGCCCAAAACTCATCGCAATCCACATTAAACGATTGCTATGCCTCTGTGGATTACTGCTGGTGGAAATATTACCTTCTTCAAACCAAGTTTGAAGAAGCTGCTGACATAGGCGCTTCGGTTTGAAGATGTGAGGGTCGATTCGAACTCATGTATTCTTCTGACCTCTCCTATGCCAACATTACTTTTAAGTAGAAAGGATCGAGTCTTAATCAGAAAAATAGCATTACATTTTGATTTCTTAGCAAAGTAGAAAAGACGTTTTTTTTAAAACAAATGTTGAAAGAAATAGCGGATTGCACATTTCTGTACATGCACAAAACTCCAACATAATATGCGTGCTAAACACTAAGTCCGTCATAAGATCATTTCGATTTTAGAATATACGTAGTTTGCCGCCTGGCGCTAGTCGAAACGAGAGCATCAAAATCATGGGAACTATGGATTGCATTTCTCCGCAACGTTTTGTTAAAAGCATAGATCAATGTGCCGTTTGGCTTCGCAATCGTGGACAGAATTTCGTCACAAAAAAACACGAAAGTGACGAAACCAAGCTCGGTGCATGGCGACTAGAACCGAAGTTTGAATTGACACTGTTATTTTGGCAAGCTTGTGTGCGTCAGTGAAGCTTGGCCTGACAGCCTTGCATTTGAATGTGGCGCGACCCCAAAAGTACAATTCTTAGTCTTGTTTTCCCGGGAAGTTTTAAAGTTACCATGATGGTAGCTATGCGTTACAATGACGCAATGCCCCTAATTTATAGGAAGAGTCTGCCGCTTGTTTCAGAGTAGTTAAACAAAAGCTGCCAAACTGCGTTTTGTTAGAAAAAAAAACTTGAACAGCTTGCCTAAGAAAAGGAACAATTCTACCAAAAAGTTGAAGGTCTGTACTAGTCATTTTCGTATAGGAGCTTTAACTTTTTTTTAAATGTTTTTCAGTCAAGCGTTAGGTCGATATTAACATTGCTTTTTTGACTGTTCGTTGTTAAAGAAAAACTGTTCCTGGATCAAAGACTTTGTTTTGGCGGGTTTGCTTGCGGTAAGTTGGAAATATTTACAGACTTCTTGCACAGTCATCACGCGAAGCTCGTGAATATTTAATGACCAGCACCGCACGGCCTGGTTCACTGAGTGCCGCGTGCAACAGCGGGAAATCAGTCAACAGCGAGATTCTGTCATTTTTTTGGGGTGTACATTTGGCTCAAGTTTTGCTTATTCGTTTATCTTTTGTCTTTTGGTAACCTGCTTCCTGGTGATCATTAGAAAGTGTGACAGGCCCACCACGCAGAGATTTGTTGAAAAGAACGAAGTTTTTTTGGTGAAATATATTGCCATGACTTTTAGAACTCAGCGGTAGGGAACCTGTTTACTATCACGGGCTACATGTATTGTGGAATATTCCGGCGGGCCGCACAAATAATTAATTTCATCTTAAAATTTTACCCTTTTCCTAAGGAAAAAAGGGAAGAAAACAATGAGAAAGAGCGAGTGATCTTCTCTTAACTTGTACTGTCTAAGTATCTCCTAAACTACGGAGTTTTGTTTTGATACGATGTTTTATTCTCTCTTTGGTGACGAAAATTCTGATGCAGGCCATATACTAAATGTTCATGCGGACCCCACCCTGGTTTATATCGTGCTTTTCTGTCAGTTGAACCACTCTAGAAAGCGAACTTGGATTCATAAAATTGAGTGTGCGCTTCGGTGAAAGGAGAACTTTTGTTTGATGGGGATTGTTACGCGAAAGCAAAGTAGCAAATTCAGGGGTGCTTACCCGAAAATCTGAGTTTTTCAAAAACACCTTTCATTTCAATGTTGTTGCTTGAGGTTTCCATGAACAAGCACAAGTGCTGCAAAGTGAAAGGCTTAAACGAGATTTCCATTGAGACAAACAAGTCAGATGAAGTGAGACGTAACAACGAAGTGATGATGCTCTCTGTTCATGGAGTTCATCATCTGACGTAGAGCTATTGCGACGACATGACTTCCGCTGGAACTGCTTAAACTTTTTTATTGCTGCTGGAAACGCTGCAGCTTACCTTGCTGCGCAAGCAAGGGCTATCGGGTATTGTTGGTTGATGCGGGGATTGGTAAGGGTCAAAGTCATTTAATCCAGATCTTGTTAGCTACGAGAGATCTTCGGTTCAAAGGTGATAACCTGATCAAATGACTTACCTGTATCTTATTCGACCAGTCTGCTAGTCCTAAAGACGTGTTACTAATTCAGATATCCGGTTCGCCTTGTTGATCGGAACATCATGGCGCAGAAGCAGTGATTTATGACTGCCAATGCAGTCCACCGGATGAAAGCTTGTGACAAGTGCATCGCCATTTGTAGCACAACGTGATTATCAGATTTTCAAAATAGATACCTGGTGTCGCCTGTTAAGTTATAGCCTTCTGTATTTTTACGAAAAATACCTTGCCTGCAACGTTTTGGCTGATCGAGAGTGTGTTACATACGAATTGCAAAAACCCTCACTGTTGTTCGAGAAAGCAAAAAAGAAAATTTGCAACCATAAAGTTGGAATATAATCCGTCGGTTCTCACCACTGGACAGTGATGACATCAGGAGGAAATCGGGAGCAGTTTCCTCTCTGCTATAAGACCTTTGACGTAACGGTCCTTTTTGGGAAATGTGCTTTATTTCCTGGCCTCTCATTCTCTATCACGAAGTGGTTCAACTCGCGTCCCAATTTTACTGACAATTTTTGAAGCTCCTAATAAGACAGTGCAGCAAATGCAGTCAACAACACATCAACAACCGTTCGATTGTTGTGCAATCTAATAAAGAAAAACCGGTAGCACATTCGTCCCTCCGGTTGACAGGCGCTGCTCTATCACACAACATAGTACAAATGAGCGTTTTCCGAAAACGTTTTACTGCAAAGTGGAAGTAACGACCGTTCTTCACTCAAGCAGCTGTTTTCCGGTAATGCGATGCAATAAAAGCAAGCAAGGTTCCCACGCGGTGTTAAAAGTATTGAATTTCAAAATCGGATTTCAAGACCTTGAAAAAGTATTGAATTTGGCCAAAATGTACGTTAAGTATTGAAAAAGTATGGAAATTCTAAATGGAAAAGAAATAAGAATATATGAGCAGAATTATACTGAAGACAAAGCAATTCATTATATACACAGTGTTACGCAATGTGTAAAATTGATTTTCACATGATTAGTAATTTCGAAAAATTAAGAGAAGTGATGGCATGGAACTTTTTTAATTTAGTGTTGACAACGTATGGAAAATGATTTTTAAAAATGTGTGGGAACCCTGAGCAAGAAGCATCAGATGCATTTACTGGAATCGATTTTGAGCTAAACAAACTGTTGAGATTGTCTGGTAGCTTAAAGTTTTCGTACTTGTGACCTATCCAGCCTCGTGTTCGACGTTAATCGGTGGGTGCAGTTTATGCTCACGGTGCTGTCATGTGGCCACCCATCCAGCATCACTACGAAGGTAGCCGCGTGGTCACCGGCGCAGAACAAGCCAAGGTGGACCCTGCAGAGCAAACCACTCGTGAGCCGTGACACTCAAAAGGGAGTACTAAAGATAGTGTAATGAAACTTTCTAAACTTTTTGGCACTGGGTTTACAGCTGAGACAAAACTTGGCACGCGAACGAAAAATATTTTTGTTATGTGTTCCCATGTTCCCGACTGCCTTCTGCGCTCACCGAAAGCTAGATATAAATTCCTTACTGCCACTGTGGATTTGTTTGACTTAGAACTAGAGCTCGACCGATAAGGCTTTTTGGCCGATGCCGTTATTTTTCAATTTTACTGCTGATAACTGATGTTGATTTAATTTTGCAGTATTCAAACCACAATTGAAGACAGACAATGCTTTATAAAGCAACTCGAAACAACTCGGAATAGCTCACAACTGACGAAAAAAAACACGGAAACGTTTGCATGTTTGCAAATAAATGATTTAAAAATCAAAATTTAACAATTTGAAGTTGCGACGAAGAACCGCACAACACCGAAATCCAGGCAGAAGTGGGTCACTAAGACCTTCAAATACCACAGCGCAAGCCTTGATCGCTGTCTGTCAGTCATCGCTTACCGTGCGAAAACTCATCACGAGCGCGCATTACGTGATAGAGCGGTTCATTTCGTTGAAAATTACAAACCAGTCTGTACATTAGGCACTAGTTCAAGTTGTCGAAGGGTTTCTTCTAAGGAACGGAACAGACGTTGCGCTAACAAATCAGAGATGGAGTAACAGCTTGTTTTTTCCGAACACTCGATGAAAACAATAGCGTAGTGGCTCTAATGAGCAAACACTGCCGATATACTGTATATCGCCGAAGTTTTGCCGATATATGATACATTGGCTTTACCGTTTAGCGGCCGGTGTATATCGGTATGACGATGCACCGGTAGAGCTGTACACCGAACAGCTGATGGATAAGTAGCGTTCACAACTACCCGATTCAAACAGCCAGTCTAGAAACTACAAACTAGGCTAATTTAACAGCTAAACTTTCAAAGGCCTGATAAGTTTTCGTGGTAATGCACAGTCTTCTCGAGGTGAAGTTTTTAATGTTTTTTTCGCTTGTTTGGGAAACGCTTCCAAGAAGAACAGTAGAACTTGCACTTAAAGTTTGTGCAGTTCTGACTTTTTTTGCGCCGATGAAATTTTGTGAAACGGTAAAACCGTGTTTTTTTGTCTGCAGAAACACGACCAACATGGCAAACACCAAGACCATACGCGACTTGGAGAAACAATTGGAGCAGCTCAAACAGGAACTGAGCGGCAGTGCAGAGCGCATCCCCGTTTCGCAAGCGTGTAAAGAACTGCTCGCGTACTGTGACGCGAACTCAAGCAGCGACTACTTTACAGCAAAGCCGAACGAAAAGCCCCCGAACCCCTTCAAGGAAAAGGGTCCACCTTGCATCCTGGTTTGACGAAAAAGTTCTCCAAACATTCAACTTAGTGCACAACGATTACGGAACCGATCCTGTAAAGTACTGAACGGGACCTCTTACTTCGTCGCATTGTTCCGATGGTTTTGCGTGCGTTGAACGAATTTATGCGCGTTTTTTGTGCCACAGAGAAACTTAAAAGACCTTTTCATTTATTTTGTGTCGGTTGACGTAGCAGAAATAAGGTCATTTCTCTGAACGTTCTTCGGTGTTACCAGCTGTGGGCAAGTAACAATGCACAACCGTGAGTGGGAACGAAACGCTGACTTTGACCAATTCTTGTCTTTGCATTACCTACCTTTGATGTAAACAGGTTCGATTTTGTCCGAACGGCAAGATAGCACCTGAGCACGGTAGCGGATTTACCAACGTTGTTCAATTCAGCTGAGGTCCATTTGTATGATTAATGCTGTTTTAAGACAAGCTTAATACTTAACTGAAAAAGTGGCGAACGAAAGAAAGATTTATTTATGTCTCGATGCTGTGTTTGCTCTGACGAGAACGTTACCATGGATGATACTTGGTTGTTTGTTTTGCTGTTTAACGGCCAATTCTTTCAAAAAGTAACTGTTTCTACGCAGACGAATGCAAGACTAAAATATGGCACGTTTTGCAACGTTTTGTATTTCTTGGTTAGTGTGTATTTTTTAAACTTTATAGAAGAGCAAAATTCTTTCAGAGTCTGGATGGACAAAGAAAAGTAACTCTATTTCGCAATCCAGCTGTAACTCCAGTATTTCTTTGATTAAGAAGTAATGACAATTCAGAAAGTATCGCAAGTTGTTTTATGTATAATTGCTCGTTAGTTTGTAAACATATGTGACACGTTCTGAAATGTACGTAAGCAAGTGTGGTTCAGACTGAATGTTCAAAATCAGCCTTATTCTTCTCCACACATTTTTGCTGACTAATATGTCAGTTTTTTGCAAAACACCTTGTTTCCGTTTCGTTTTTCCCGTAAATGCCAATATTTTAACCATCTCCACTTTTGTATTATTATGTTTTACGAACACTCATGCATTGGCGTCTGGCCACATTTGCAGAGCATGGTTATTGAAAACATAGGTGTAGCCAGGAGGGCCCCAAAGGCCACGGACCCTCCAAATTTTTATCATATCTAGTCATTTTGTGGTTTGAGAAGTGGCGTCCCAAACAATATGCTGTTGCTCGACTCAAGTCAAACATTTTGGGCCCCAAAATTTTTTTACCCTCCCAAAATTTTGGGCTGGCTACGCCACTGATTGAAAACCATCGTGTGCTTCTGGGGTACACTCTGCAACTCTCGGACGCTGGATGTCTCGAATGTATGATGGTGCACCAAAGAAATACTATTTTATAGATGTATGGACCATGAAAAATACTCAAGACTACGTTTCATGTCTGTCTGAAACTATCAATAGACAAAGATCACTGCCTGTATGGGTACCTGCTGATACCGTGTTTCCATCAAGAGCAGCTTATCATGTGTTTTTCGCGTGTACAACTACTCTTTCATTAGCAACTCGCCAATTGTTACCGAGGTTTTGCTTCAAATCAGTTGTTGTTTCATGAAACAACCCAATACGATCATGCAAGTTGCAGCCAAAATGCTTAGAAGCTTGCTTTATTGCCATCTGGTGGTTAAATCAAAGCGCTGGGGCGAACGGCAAGAAATGTTTTCTGGCTTGTTATAAAGCCACATTTTTCTCAGCACGATCGATTGTTGTCGCGATTCAACAGTGATGTGGGAGGTTTTGCAGCTTCCTTCACGCTTTTCAAACATTCTACAAATGTATGTTTCGCCTGTTACAAAGTTAAACTGGTGTTGGTTCAACTTGCTCCTGTGTAAAATCGCATGGAGGTCAGCCGTGACGGAATACAAAGTTCAGAATGAAAAGAAACAGTCCGGGTTCTTCAGTGACGTCATATTGCGGACGTGACGGAGCATTTGCACGAACGTTCGGAACTCGAGGTCGATTCCAACAAAGCATGCGAACAACTGCCACGATAGATCAAAAACGAAACTTTGATGATTGTTAAATTATTGTTAGAAGCTCTAGGTTTGCTGCAAGCTTTCGAGGAATCAGCCGACGTAGCTCTGCTTTACTTTTGCGATTATTCAAACTTGCACATATCCGATTCAAGTATCTACTGTAGTCTCGACAAACGAGATGGGTTTGAATCCATCAGCAATTTTTTAAAAATAAGCAATCGATTTTCCGCAACATTACGCGTATATTTGAATAAGATTTTAGGACTAAGGGCGCGTGGTACTGCGTAAAACAGAGTTGCAAGTCGGGCCGGGCTTGAGTTTGTCGAAACTTTTCGGGCCTGCGTAAAATTTTTTTTATTATAATGGACACCTTTGTCGCCAGTTACTGTTGAAGCAATCGAGTTGGTTAAATCTTCATTGAAAAAGGTTGATTGTGAACTATTTGGTCATGTTCGTTTTGTTACGTCACCAATATCCCACAGTTGCGCATATCTCGATTTATCGGTAAATCTGGCTTTCAGGTCTAGATTGGGCTTCAAAAATAAATGTCGGGCTCGGGCCGGGTTCGGGCTTGCGGTTTCGGGATTCAAAATGAAGCCCGTTTACAACTCTAATGTGAAATCGATTTCCTATTAAAAAAATTTGCTGATGGATTCAAACCGTCGCCATTGTGGAGACCAGTTACTTGATAAATGATTGGTTCGAATTAAGTAACAATGGTAGTTCAACACCATTGTATTTCATCAACTCGTAGCAGTGGCGTATCTCTGCGAAATGGCGCCCATGGCAAACTTTTAAATATGCGCCCTTTTTAATGATTTAAATATTAGTTACAGGCACAATTATTGCGAAATATATCATGAAGAAAATAAATGTTTTAAAATAGAAAATGTTGGTATGCTTATTTTTGCTTTAAACGTTTCAGCAAATAAGTTTATAAATTATCCATAAAGACCGTAACATACTTTCAGAACCGTCGCCAGAAATTTTTCATTAGAGGGGCTTTGCGTTTCTGGGGGAGGGCTTTGGGTTTGTGCGGGGGGGCTTGACACTCCAAAAATTGACAAAATCTCAACTGATTTATAGTGTTTCAGTTTCACTTTGGGGGGGCTTGGAGCCTTGTTTGGGGGGTAAGCCCCCTGTGGCGACGGGACTGCATACTTTTATACTCATTTATTTTTATAATAGGCCTGCCATAATTTATACATTGCATTGGCTGAACAAATTTTAAGTCTTGCAAAAAATCCCACAACATATTGCAACTACAAACGACAATTTCATTTGAAATGAATCACATTTAATTTGGATAGTGGAATACGTAACGTCTACAAGAGCAACATAACATTTAAACGTGGGACAGCTAAACCACCTGACCGAAAAATTTGCCTCTAAACAAAACTAACAAATCTCTTTCATGACTTAACACTCTACTCAACTGGCGCGGTAACGATACTAACTGCTGATGCTTTGACGACTAGTAATGGTTCTTGTCTCTGGACGGGGCATTGCTTTTAGTCAGGGATGTACAACTTTTTCCTATTGCAGGCCACATTACTTTTATTTGTATGAAGTACAGCCGCCAATGAGTTCTAGTTATATTAATGAGATGCGTTTAATTAAAGAATAGGTTTTATCCGGCATATGTCCTTTACTTGTACCTAAAAGTACAATAAAATGTCAAACATTTTAACGAATTTATTAAAAGAAAAGTTTGCAATGCACCGTGACTCCCTTGATCTTGCTTGTTGGCAGATAATTTTGCTCTTTGTAACATCACCGTCCAGATTGTTACGCTTCGTGTCGACTGATTTTCTTGCTTTACGTTGTTTTCCTTCAATATACGGCAGCACGGCCGCCTAATCTTATATTTTAAATTACATGTGGACGGCCGCAAATTATCGAAGGCCGCAGGTTGTGCACTGTTGCTTTTAGCTCATTAATCGGACACTAGTATGGCCATCAAAGAAATTTAATAAAGCTGGAGTCGGCCGCAGCAATTTTAAGTATTTTGTAAATCTGTGGGAGCCTTACAGCAGTCACTTGCGTAACAGTCAGATTCTCATAGCCACTGACTTGAACTCGTCACAACCATATTCGGACAAACTCCATGGCAATTCTCTATTTCCAGTCACCAGACTAGGTATTGAGCTATTTCCCGAAAAGGCTAATCGGTAAACTAAAATTTTATACCATTTTAAGTGCCGTGTGTTGAGAGCAGTTCTGTCACAGGCTTCTCTGCAAAAATCACTAGATTCGCAAAAAAATTCACTAGATTTAAAATTTTTGCCTCGAAGTTCGCGGTTTTGCTTGAAATGATTTAAGTTATTTACTTTATCACCCAAAAACTTTTACATTTTTTGTAAGTTTGCTAAAATAAATCATGTTGAAGACTGGAAAATATCATACCAACAATCTTCAGTTTTTTTCAAAAGCTGAAAATGACGTCACCAGAGATATCTGGAACTCCTACAGGAGTTACAGATATCACTGAACGCCACTCACGGAGTATGGTAAAAAAACAATCAACCCAACATTCAATTCATTATTTCAACTGCAGTGTTGCTGCAAAGATATAAAAATACCGACATAGCCAGCATTATAACAATAAAAACAGCACGGAAGTGAAAACAATAACAAACTCAAATTAGCAACACTTGTTCCTTTTGTTAATGCAAATATTCAAAGAACGATCCACGTAATCAATTGTTTATAGGTTGAATAGGGCTGAAAAGTTATAAAAAAGAAAACGATCTTCTTCAAACACATACTTTGCAAAATATTACTAGATTGCAGTGAAAAATCACTAGGCCAATCTAAAAACCACTAGATCTAGTGAAATATCACCAGGCGTGGCACCAGTGGTTGAGGAATATACGCCTATGGCATTTTATACCGGGTATTATTTACTGTCTGAAAAACACAACACCTTAATGCAGAAATGATAGAGTGAGCTGAACCTTAAAAAGGTTGTGAGACAACGCGCGACACATTGGTTAGTCGAAAGGTATGTGATGTGATGATGAATATCCAAACATAGCAAACGGTAACTGCGCTTTATCACAGTTGTGCGTCTCTGACACATTACTATGTCAGTTCGGCAAACCACGCTAAAGTACGAGAGTTATTCTACAAAACCAACGGATAAAGTTCAGACAGCTGATGGAATCGGTACAGGAGGTAGGTAAGGCGTGACACAACTACTGTTTCACGCTATGATCATATGTTTAAGTAGAATGTATGTTCGATCCGAATTCAGCAAAATATGTTTTTCGGCAAACTGTCTTTTAATTCGACAAACTTTATTTTAATTCGTAAGATGTGTTTTGGTGGTTATTCAGCATCAAAACAATTTTTAACCTCTCAAAGCACAGCAACACATCATATTGTTAAATCAAAATACAACAGATACAAAAACATTTTTAGCGTAATCTTGAAGCTCTATATGAGTATCTAATCATCCAGTTATTCTACTGACAGTGGCAAAGTAAGGGTATTATTAAAAATTTCTCAATGCAACCTTAATTCATAACAAGATTTTTTGACAGCACCTAACAACACCTTATTGTTAATGTTGTCACCATCGAGAGCCACATGATTACTTAGTTAGACCAACCCAGTCATAAAACTTAATTGCTGGTTCTGAGCGAAATTTCTTACAATCAATTTATGTTTTAACAGTTATAAAGAATCAGAAATATACTTGCGTTTCCTTGCAACCATTGGCACAGGTGCCAAATAAATCCAACCAAAGGCTTGCTTTTCAGTCAAAATACAACTTTTTCTGGGTTGCCACGCAATTATCACGATTTATTGCTGACATTAACACATATTCAGATACAGTACACTTCTCTTACTGTATAGCCAAATTATTACTTTCAAAACAACATATTGTTACACTAATCGCACAAGCTGTAACCTTCATATCCTTTCTGTTTGAAAAGAACGTCTTTGTTTATAGCTGCCGAGAGTTTTTACAAATGTCGAAACCTATGTCTATGATGTCATAATTTGTTCATTCACACGTTAATTCAGAGTGCACTGGCCTAGCTACAGACGTTGTTACAATTTATAACCACGGGGGTACACGACTTTTCGGTCTGGCCGTTTCGATCTGAGCCGTTTCGGTCTGAGCTACTTCGGTCTGAGCCGATTCGGTCTGGCCGTTTCGATCTGAGCCGTTTCGGTCTGAGCTACATCGGTCTGAGCCGTTTCGGTCTGAGCCGTTTCGGTCTGGCCGATTCGGTCTGGCCGTTTCGGTCACGGGACATTTCGGTCGCGAGGTTTCTGGAACTGATGAAATTTGTGAATGTAACTGAATATCTAGGCAGGATAATCATTTATCCGTATCATACAAGACAAATCCAAACTCGACAATTTGTTTTGCCAAAAGCACGTTCAAACTCGGGTGATAAATGATAAAATACAGTGCAATAGAAATCTCGTCAAATATTCCTTCAGAAATTAAAAATATAACGTGTTTGGCACTTCTTGACGCAAAGTATAAGAAATATGTATTACTTGGCTACTAGAAACATACTTTGTGTTCTTATTAATGGACATAAACCAGGTGCATTGATTTAATTATTTTAACGCTGTTACAGTGGAAACTGTCAAATCATGAAGTATCTCCGTTATATTTTATATCGTTTGGTTTTCGTTGCGTTCACCAAAATTGGTCGCATCAAACCTTTGT
>JGI24159J19872_10002131_pt1 | contig 23138 bp, 15 predicted proteins | sample Ectturendosymbi4_FD_19872 | JGI IMG/M metagenome (IMG submission 19872) | reverse complement strand
AAATAAATAAATAAATAACGCAAGGGTTTAACTCAGGGTCAGCAACTTTCGGCTCCGGAGCCGCACGCGGCTTTTTAGTTCTTGCAAAATGACTCTCTGGATTTGGTAAAACTTGGAATTTAAATTTGCATTTATTATTAGAATCGAGTTGGCTACATTTCAGCCTTTGGTCCTATGAAGTCGCATAAAAAATGAAATGGTGTCAGCGTTTTGAGGCTCCTCACCGATCCTTTATGCTGGAAGATGAAGTAGAATGGGTCTTTTGTTAAAAAGGTTGCCGACCCCTGGGTTAACTGATGGAGCAGCAGAGAGAGGATGATCATTTTGATAAAATTCTAAAGCGAGCGGGTCAGAGATCTGCGCATAATGATGCCTAAAAGGTTTTCTGCTTTCAATACCTGCAGAACTCGCGACATGGAACACCACAATGGGTGGCAGTTTTAACGCCATGCCTATGACTCAGTTTACTGACATCAGTCTATTCACGGGTGAACAGAAATTACCCTCTTGGTTTGATCATGCTGCGCTTTTTAAAAAGCTATGCCTGAATACAATGAGGGTGCCCGTCTACGAAAAGACATGATGCAGTTGACAAGACGCTTTTAAGGTATTTTAATGAATATGACGAGCTAACCTTTTTGAGTGATGCAGCTTTGGCCCAAGTGATCAATGCTTTAATTTCGCAACGGTCTACGCTGTGCCGTGACTTATTTATAATTAGTTGATGCACGCAAGCTACCCAGATCAAAACGCATCGTTTTTATTTTTTTCTGATCTTTACTGTTTTAATCAGTGCTAGGCTATTAACGGCTTTCCAATCTTTTGTGTTTCAATCTAAATGTAACTCGGGACTCTACAGACTGTTAGAGATTGACAAAGAAAAACAACAACTGACAAATGCGGATGCTGGACTTAAACACAAGACGAACAAGTATAGGGTCTTGAGCAGCTGTGTCCAACCCAAATGGCTTAGCTAAAAATTATGTCACTATCTTAACCAGGGCCGCACACTGAATGACATATTAATGAGGGCCGCACATTAATGACTTACTTTGATCTCAGCAAACTAACTTTAGCTTCAGCTAATGTACTGAATGCGTTCGAATCCAACTGCAATGGTGAGAGACGTGTTAAAGTGGCAGAGGACTACCTGCATCAAAAATGTCAAATTCCATATTATCAAAATAAAAACTGATTATCAGTATTTAGGTTACTTTCACTGCAGTTAAAACCTGAACTGGGCCGCATGCGGCCCGCGGGTTGGACATAGCTGGTCTTGAATGTCCTGGAAATAAGACGGTATGTCCGAAGTCCTACGCGCGTCGACAGGATAGACCAACATAGACGCTGCAGCTATGGAGCCAGACAAACATAGCCGCATACCAACTAGCCTCTTATTGGTGATATTAGCGATGGAGCACTTCATTCGTTAACACGCGACCCATTAACAAGGTATGAGCTTAAACAGTCGCATATTTTAGCCTGACCACTAGTCCGAAACCTTAACTTTGATGAATAGAAATACCGACGACTTACTACCGATAAACTCAAAACCATGACCACTCAGATAACCTTGAAAGCGTTAAATAAGATGCCAACTGCAAAACAAGTTATTACGTGCACTTGCGTGCAAGAAAAAGATTAGCTAAAATTATGGAATCGATCATAAATTATCATAAAGTACTATCGCATTTTTTCAGTCGATTTTTTCCAAAGAAACACCTGATGCAGATTAGACCAGGGGTGGGCTAACTTGTTCAATAGATGAGTCATTTGCAGAAAACCAAAAACACCAGCGAGCCGCAAAATCAGTTTGTTGTGTCAAATACAAACGCAGTAAACAATGCAAGTTTCACATAAAATGACCTGTAGTAAACACAACAAAGACATTATTTATCAATTCTACGTTTTTGTTTGATTCGCTAGTCACCGAAAATCTGGACAATACGTTGTTAAAACTGTGCGAATTAATTCTCCCAAGCTGTTTTTTTTCGCTGAAACATTTCGGTCATTTTTTGCTGAGACATTTTGGTTACTGAAACATTTCGGTCATTTGTCTCACAGTTGTATGAAAACTTGCCGTAGCAGTGTTCATTAGCTTATATTTTCTGACATTCTCACCGAGTCACCGAAATCACTTAATTTTTTTCGGTCATTTGAAAATCATCTTGGTCTGTGACCGAAACAAACCAGCTCCCAAGTGTTCATTTGTTTGAGTTGCACAATGCTTTGATTTTACGAACTTCATTACGAAGCATAAAAATTAACAGCAATATGACGCTCTAAATACAGAAATGAGTCGTACACTGGTCTTATTAAGTTTTGGGTATTCACCTTATGATACCTGTCGCCAGAACTCAGCTGCAGAGTGGCATTGACTGAAATATTTTAGAGCCAGGACTTCTTGCATTTCGATCAGTTCAATTTATACAGCAAACAAGTTTGTGACAAACTGTTAGTGAACTGGGCAGCCATCACCGACTGCATTAAGGTTGAATGGATTTGCAGGGAATGCAAATCATGGTTTTCATTCCTTCAAATGGTCAAATCTGGCTTGGAACTCCTCCAGTAGTCTTACAATATATTTTTGTATTCTTCCACTTGGTGGTCTGCAATTGCGTCTTCGCGAAAAGCATTCGTTCTCATTCCGATATTGGGAAAATGACAGAATCTTTCGGACAATACGTCTCTTTGAAAATTTTGAATTTTTCTAGAACTTAAGCTGCCTGTTTTTGTTACCAAATCGCGTTTGACTCCGTGGTAACCTTACGAACTCGTATAAACCATTGATAAATCAAACAAACATTAAATATGAGGCAACAACTCGCTATCTATTTAAGATATTTCTAGAGTGGATGCAAACCTTCGCTTTACGAATTGGCATTTCAAAACTCCTGATTATTCTACTGTATGTGCTTGCTTGCGTCAACCCATTGCGCCACTTGAGGGATTTTCACGTGTGTGTGCTCGATTGCTCGCGCACAGATTGGGTGCNCTAGCCTCGTTTCGCCAGTCGAAGTTTCGTGCTAAAGCGTGGCGGCCACGAGTTATTTGTCTCGATGGTGTCTATCTAACGTAGTTTTAAAACAAGGTGTGCAAGAAACTTGCGAATTGCTTCTAAATTCAGCGCGTTATACGTCATTGTGTAACACCGAACTTAAACCCAACTGACAATACTAAAACTCGCCGCTTGTACTGAAAATCAAGTTTTTTCACGCAGAAGTGTTGAAGTTTTGACAAAAGAATTTTGCACGAGTTGTATGAACTAAATTTTTTTCTGCAAAACACTGACCACGCATAAGGGCCATACTTCTAACAATGATACCTAAATCTTTTAGCACTTGATTTACATTAAAAAAAGTTGCAGACCGAGAAAATATTTGTTACTTGGTATGCATCTGTGCAGTCATTAAGTTGAGATTACAAGATTATTCTAGAGTACCAAATCGCTGATTTTTTCACATGAAATTCATGGAGTTTGATGGTTTCTTCATACTATCTACTTTGTTTATTTAAAACTAATCAGCTATAACGACAAAATCTCAAAACAGCTTGACGCAGCAGTAACCTTTCACACACCATTACATAGTCAATATGACGAAGTTACAAAATCTTTGGTCACGCGAATTCTTTTCTTCAAATTCAACTTTGTTGTTTTGATTTGCATTTCACATATGAAGCTAACGTGTGGCACAAGGCAGTGTTCATCAAACAGGACTGGACCACCATTGCGGCGGTATGAAAATCGGGCGAATCAAGAAATTTCCAATTAATTTTTAACCAAAAGAGTCGACAGTGAAGACGAATGAGTTTTTCAGAGCAAAAGAAAAAAGTCTGGGAAAGCCTATCGACAGTTGTAAAAGTGTTTAAAATGTGGACAGAACCGGCGATCAGTGGAAATGTCACGTGCTGGCCTTTTTGCGAGTTTTAATGGTGCGCCAAATGATAGGTAACCCTATTCGCTCTTTACGTGTTCTCAGGGAAAATTTACGACAATTTCGGTAAACTTTAAACGACGAACGTACTCTTTCTATGAAAAGCAGAACCAACCGCTAACGTCAGAAATGAAGGCAACGGATTTACGTCCCTGTGCGAATTTCTTCTCATACACCTAAGCCCTTAACCTTTGCAAAAAGTTTTACCGAAGATTACGTTGCCAGCTACAGTTTTTAATTTGAAACGCGCATGCTTCAACACAATATCAGAGTCACCTACATAAAAACTCGAACAGCTTTAACTAAACATTGAACACGTGACAAAATAAAAATGACACAGATCGGCTGATGTTGCATCAGGGGTCGTTGAACAAAACGAGGTTGACATTGCATTGCATCAGAGGTACGAGCTGCTATTTGGTTAGCAGGGCTGAAGAGGAAAAATTCTGACAGCGTAACGGCATTAAAACACGGCTGGTCTTGACTACATTGCTAACAAACATACTTAGGTATCAAAAATGTAATATTCCGAGTTAAAAAAGCAAACAAATAACTTCCAGGACCACTGAGCTGAACACGCAATGGATGTTTGACTACTGAAGATCCGAAACTAACGATCATAATCTTAAGGTTTTTCATCGCCAGCAGAGCAATAACAATTGTTGAGGAATGAAATGCAATTCGCATAGGAATAGAAAAGCGCGGAGCACATGTGATGTGCACCAAAGTCACTGCTACCCATTGGCAGTGTAGAACGCTTGCTAAGATACCACACGGGTTTGTCTCAAAGCACAGAACTTTATTCGAGGTGGGAAATACTGCTGCAGCACTTTAAATTCAAGTCCGGTAAGTCTAAGAACAACAGCAGGCATACCTGTGGATTAACGGAGACACGGATATTCTTCAATTGATGGGGATCGGTCGTGAGATTGTAAATTTCAACAAACGTTTCTGAATCGCTCAGTTCGCAGTAAATCATGTCAACTTTATCTTTCGGGACAAGCGTACGTACACAGCTGTAAGTGTTGTTGTAGGCATCTTCACATACACAGTCAGGAAAGCATTGCTGAAAATAAACTGAAATGTTTCGTAGCGTCGCAAACGAAAGCAACCTTCTCAAGCACTAAGATCAGTTGATTTGCTCATAGCAAAACGGATAGGTCAAAGTACATCTTACATAGCACCATAAAGGCTAAGCCAAATTTATCCAAGTTGGAAAGTTATTTAGGTGCATTCAAAAACTGTAATGACGCGTACAAAGCAGCAAATGATACCAGTTTACGATGCAGCACTTACGCTAACGCCAGCACTTTTGCCAGGGCAGCCAGAAGGTGGATATGGTTCGCCTTCTCCCTGATACTCCACCAAGAAATCCTTTCTCCACTCCGTTGGTACAGTATTCTACAACATGAAACGCTGTAAATTAAGTAACCATCTTGCACATTATATAACGTGTTTGGTCTTTGAATATCAAGCCCTAATGCAATGCGTTAATAATACGGCAAGTTTCGTCGTTAAGTGTTTTTAACTGCGTTAAAAGATTTTAACTGCGCCTGGTGATCGTTGCTGTGCCCTGGTTTACGGAGTCGGCTGCTTGCAGAGGCCAGTGCGTTGCGATCTATTGAGGATTTATATCTTTTCGTTGATTTAGTGTTCAATGACAAAGCAAATTTTCAAGCTTTGGTCACTCAATATTTTTCTTCATCTATAATCCTTAATACGAATAGCGCTTGTTTGACCCCATCACCTCTTAAAACCATATGTATACGGAAACCGAATTAGATGCAAAAGCATTGCGCAATTCAAATATTTGAAAGGAAATCGAAGGCGCGAAGCCGATTATTTCGATTTTGAAACAAAAAGACAGTGGTTTCCGACACAAATACAGCACGCCCTTATTCGAGTGACATAATCTGTGCCTTTACATATACCACTTAAATAGAAAATCGTGGGGCGTGTGTGGTAGCACTTTTCAAATGATAAAAAATAACACAATCAATGCTCAATGTTTCCTTTTTGTTAAGTGGTTACGAACCGATATAGTTAGGACGGGATCCCTACAAGAAAAAAACAGTATGTTTTGGGAATGTATACTCAAAAATGAATTTTCTTCTGAACCTGGTTTTGAAAACAGGGCAATAAGAGTTTTACTTTTTCATAACCTTTTGTGACGTTTGAAGACTAACACACCGATCAGCACCGACGAGCACACCTAATTAATAAAATACGCTGCGGACCGAAAAAACTCCACTGCGGGACCAACTTATAAGTCGAACGTTGGTCACACTTTCTAAGGTCTAAATCATCTCTAACCGGAAAAAGCATCCATCATCCTTGCAAATATCGTTAACCAGAGCTTAAAGCCGAAACGCATATATTTTCACTAAATCGGATCATCGTCGCATATTCCTTTAGTTTTTTTAATCATAAAAATCAATTATAACGATTATAAAATCACTTCAATGAAAGAAAGAAATATTTTTACATTCAATAAAGGAAGTAAAGATGTTCCATCCATTTTCGATGGAAAACTCCCAATGCCTCCATTAGCAATATCTGCGATAGTGGGTGCAATATCTATACTGAGGGTTGGTTCAGCACGGGTAACGTTATGTGGGACACCAGGACCACGAATAACCAGCGGTATTCTGATGTCAGTCTCGTACAGCTGTCGCTTGTCAATCGGAAGAGAGAACTGTCCTGCGAAGTAAGACGTTTGCATCGTAATCCCTGTTAAATAGGAGCTTATCTTGTAAGCTTTTGTGTTCTATGATTTACAGTAATTTTACGGAAGACAAAAAAACAACAGCCAAGATATAACACTCTTCGTCTGAAGCTTTCACAAAAAAACGCAAAAAATGCAATTCTTTTAAGACCAAGCCTTCAGTTACAAACGATGTATCTAAGCAATGCTGGTGGCAGCGCGTAAAAAATGAAAGCCACTTCGCAGAATGCAGTCACTGTCTTGTTTGAATTGCGACGTCTTTTCGAAATACCATCCTATCTACTGCAGTTGGCGTTGCAATGCCATATGCCAACTTCATCGTTTCTGACATTTAACGTCAGGGTTCAGAATAATAACCCCACTTTTTAACAAAATCCGCCCTTGGTAGCTTCGGGTCTCACCTGGCGCCGTTGTAATGAGGCCTGGTTCACCACACTTCCCTTCAAGTTCAGTGAACAAGATAACAGCAAGACAAATAATATGCTTATTTGTACCATAAATTCTACTTAAAAGTTCTTGCTAAATGCATTAATTTTGTTTAAGCAAACCAATCCAACCGTGCATTCAGAGCAATTATTATCATGAGTAGTGGTACTCAAACGCATCTTCTTTGACGATAAACGAAATTAAAACACTTGCGACAAAGGAAACACAGCGATATCGCACTTGTTTGGCTGTCGTTAAACGATTTTCTATCCCCCAAATTTGTCCAAACGCTGAAGGCTAATTATTTTCCAAAAAATGCTTTGGCTTTGATCTACTAATCTACCCCTAGATTTTTATGTCATTAAAATTGATTATAAACGATAAACGACTAATGTCCAAACCAAACTTCTATCGCATGAAATATTAGCTTCATGCGTAGTTGCAGTGCCAAATTTTCTTGCAAATAATTCATATTAATAAGAATCCTTACAACTAAACTAAGTCATATTTACGCTCTAGCAACAATTCCTGTTCGATGAAGAAGCGCAAAATGTGGAACAGCCAACACACGTTCGGCTGCCTGGAATTAATGAAGAAACTTTGCCGGTCAGGAAAACAAAATTTACAAAACAAATTAAAACTTCACAGTTATGGTTATTCATAGGGTTGCGGGGTCAGTGTCGGAAGGAGTCGGAGGTTTTTGGGTGGAGTCGGTGTCGAAGTCGGATTCCTAACACTACGAGCCGGAGTCGGATTTTTTGTCCGACTCCGTAAGTCCAATTGAATGATTTTTTGCATCACACTCCTAAATTGGGCATTCCTGTTGAAATGGCACAATTTCTTTTGAAACGTTTGTTGAAACAGAATTCTTGTTGTGTATCACGATTTCCATTGATTGCTAGTTGCTACAAAAATTTTTACAGCCTAACTTCATTCACGTTGTGTTAAGGAGTCAGAAATTTTGGAAAGGCCGGACATTTTACCTCCCACTCCGCAACCTTGGTATTCATCGCAGTCACGCCCGCTTCCAACCGGCGAACAAACCACGAAGCACTTCATAGAAAAATGTCCATCTAACCGCAACAGCGATGTGGACAAAGAGAGAGCTTGTTTTCACTTGTACCAGACACAAACGCATGGGCTTTGGAACTGAACACTGCTCTGTTCGCATAAATCTCGCTACTGCGATACCTCTTGAAAACTTTCGAAGCATAAAGTTCTGTCGTTATTTTCGCCATGTCATTCAGTGATTCAGATCTGTTTCATTGATGTGTGTATGTTGATCATTGAATCACTCTTTCCAGCGCAAATTCGTTGTTTGATCACACGAGCACTGGACAAAAAGTACTAGCGAAAAACTTCAGGAACAAGATTCCTAGAATAAAGTACAAAGTGCTGCGCCAGTTGCCGCCGTGATGGTTAAGAGAATTGGTGCCAGCATTTCTGCAGTACCTGTCACACAGAATATGTGTAACGTCAAGAAGGCTTACCCAAATGGTATCCGTTGTCGGAAGAATAAATTATGAACGTGTTGTCGAGCAGTTTCGTGTCGTCCAAATCAGTCACAACCTTTTTAACAAGATCGTCAACTGAAAGCAATGTTCGCCACCTTTTTCGGAACGCATCGTCTAAATAAGTTACTGAGCTTGGTTTCATAGGATTCGTAGCTTGTCTCAGCAACCAGTGCTTGCCCTGGAAAGAAAGCAACTATACTGTGACGCCGCGTCAGAAGCACTGCACCCTATCGTGCGTGCCCAGCTTAAGAAAGACACGGCAGCAATCAAAAGATACTGTCACAGCGTGCAACTGGGGTCTAACCTTTCCGCTGACGTCGAAACTGCCGCCCCGAGGAGCTGACGAATTGGCGTATTCATTTTCGTACTGAGGTGCAGTATCCCAAGGGCTGTGTGGTGCAGGAGTCGATACCATTAACAAAAAAGGATCCGTTGAATGTTCTTTTGCGTGGAGTCGAATAAATTCACTGGATTTATTTGCCTGAAAGAATGCAAAAGTGGTAACAATGGCGGCAACTAATCACTTGAACATGCAACGACGCGAACAAACAAACCAGAAGGTCCGTAAAATAGTCGTGGGTGTAGGAATGTCCATGCTTTACGGGATTTCCGTTGTCTGAGACGACATATTTGTAGTACTTGGAGTTACCAACCTGAAAAGATAAAACAATGAAAGTAGCACTAGACAAGCTAGATCCAATCAACAGCAATTAACAGGAAAGCTCTGAGTTGCAAAAGGAACTGGTGCCCAAATCCGTTAAGCTTTTTACAAGATGACGACTCAGCATTCGACTCTGTGTGCTGCGTCGATGGAATGAAGCTACGGCAGCACTTCCGCATCGACATAACCAGTTTTCGTTTTTCAACTCTTCTTTCCCAATGGGTGCATGTTCAGATTAAAATTTTAACATTGCATTTGTTAATAAATGAAAAACTTGATCAGAAAGTCCACAATGTAGCTCATTGCTACACAGGTGGCACGCAAAGAAAGCACAGGACTACATCAAATTGTTTTTCAACTCGCTGTTAATCAAAATGACGTAAGGAGGAAACAGTTGGAAGTTGATAACATCAACGTAGTGCCTTCAACAGAAAAACATTATTTCCATCAAAATTTGGTGCAAGGCATGAAAACAAACACGTTTTACACGCATAAGTTAAGAAAAGATATAAAAGCGCTGTTTTCATTCCTTCCCCTGGTAAAGCACGTCAACTTGATCAGGAAACGCTATGTCCCAGAGTCTAACAAATCAAGATGAAAATTTCGAAGGAAGGTTATGCTGGGTAAGTCGTAAAAAACTACTTCTAACCGTTACATCCAGGAAGAAAAGAGTACGACGCAATCAAGGATAGACCAGTGGCAAAGAGGCTACACATTACCACGTTTACACGCACCATATTAAATAAGTTCACTGATTCTAGTATTTTCATACATTCCCATACAAAAAATTACTTTAATTATATACAAAACACTAGTTACAAAATTTGCAGGTCCATATTTCATATTCAAGCAAAAACGACATTTTAATGCCTAAGAACAGTACCAGACTCACAATGACAGTGGACCTTAGTGGTTCAAAGGCAGATGCTTTGCGCTGAGTTCTGATAATTAAAAAATGAATTACGAGCGAAATCACTAGAAAAATATGAACACACAACAAAAATTGTACAATAATACTACAATCTGCAATCAGAAAAAAATGAATGCTTGTACCAAGGCAAACCACTGATTCCATCCAGGGGGAACATGCTTAGGCCCACCAACGACTTGTTTGCCATACTGAAAAACACAAATGTAATAATGTATTGCTATTCTTAGCATCGTCAACAGATCGCTTTAAGTTAGGATAATTTACTAATGTCGGAACCACTCGGTAGGCGCGGTGTTAAATGTGCGAGACTAATGGGATGTGCGCTAAGAATAACAATGTGCAAGTGGGACGAACAAGCAATAATGGAGTGATCTTGTCAGGTGATCTCTATTGTTGCTTGTTGCCAGTGTGAAGCATTGCGCGCTTGCTGCTCGGACTTTCCGATCGTAACACTATGGCCCATCCCGTCACCAGACAACGATGAAGTCATTGTGCATGCAATCACGTGCGAACACTGTATAAGATACGGTTACACGAACGCATAAGCAGTGTTCACTCCAAGAAAATACTACCCTCAGCAAATATTTGTTTTGTTGCGCACTAAGCGCATGCAACTGCGCAATCATATGCAGACACACAAACAGTGAAGCGTTCCAAGTGTTGAAAGGGCTATGCGATACATATACAACGTATTAAATTTAGAATGTTGGAAGTGCGCGAGAATGAGATAGCACTGCGGAAATGTCTGGTGGTACTGCGCGATTGCGCAGCTGTGCACCTTTGAGGCAACACTGCGCATAAGTACATACCAGGGGTGGGCAAACTTGTTCAATGGAGTCATTTGCGGAAAACTAAAAGCACCAGCAAACCGCAAAATCAGTTTGCAGGGTCAACACAAACACGGTAAACAATGCAAGTATTACATAAACTGACCTACAGTAATTGAAACACAACAAACGCATTATTTATCAATAAAAGGTTTGGGATTATTTGCTATTCTCCGAAATCTGGACGATGCGTTGCTGTACGAGCTATACCGCACCACTTAATTCTCCCAAGTATTCATTCGTTAGGGTTGCACGATGTTTTGATTTTAAGAACTTCATTACAGAGAATAAAAATTAACAGCAATATGTCGTGCTAAATCCAGAAATGAGTCGTACACTAGTCTGAAGTTCAGGGCATTTACTTTCCAGAACCTGTCACCAAAACTCAACTATAGAGTGCATTGACTGAAATTTTTTAGGGAAAAGCAGAATGTTTTTGACAGCATGTCTCTAAAAATTTTATATTTTGTTTTGGAAACTTGAATAGCCTGAATTGAGCTTCAGGTTCACTGTCTTTGTTATCACGTCGCGTAGAATCCCTGGTAACCTTACGAACTCGTGTAAACACATTGTATAAAAGAAAAACATTAAATACGAAGCAACATCTCTCTATAAAATTGAGATATTACTATTCAGATAGAAGTTCCACACAAAACATGTCGGCATGCGCCCCGCAAGCCACCAGTTTGTCAACCATTGGTATATACCAGAGGTTCCCAAACTGGGTACATGTACCCCCAGAGCTGTTTTTTTTTCGCTGAGACATTTCAGTCATTTTGAGCACTGAAACATTTCGGTCATTTGTTTCACAGTTGTATTAAAACTCGCCATAACAGTGCTTTGTAGCCTATATTTTCAAACATTCTGACCAAACTGACTTAATTTCTTCCGTAATTTCACAAACGTTTTGGTCTATGACCGAAAAAAAAGTTTGAAACAAGAGTAACAGAATAGCAGACTATTCTAAACGAATTAAAATGATAATGTTCAAAATAGCGACACTGTTACACATTTCACATCACCGAATTACCTGTCATTGGCATATACATGAGACATACAGCATAAAAATAAATCAAGTGTCAACCTGATTCAGATATTTTCCAGCGAAGTAGGTCTTATATTTTGCAGCTTGAGCATGTACAGCAAATGTATCTATCTCTACATTTTTCTGCCAGAACAAACTGCTGCAATTTCCACTGATGCTGTTGTTGACAACATCATGATTATGGGAATAACGACCTACATACAAAATATGTACCAACATATGTGGATGCAAATTTGCAACAACAGGTTACAGAAAATTGCTCCAGCAAAACGTTAACAATCAAACATGTAGGATGTTGCTACAAATCAACAAATTAGATTAAAGGAACAATTTAACAGTGTGCACAAAAAGACAAAAAACAACTATATACCTGTTAGAATGCTTGATCTGCTGGGGCAGCATAATGGTGTGGGTGTGAACATGTTGTTAAAAGTAACACCTTTGTCCTGGAGTAACTCTTTAACATTCTTCATTGGAGTCTAAATATATAAAATGCTTTATAGCAGCACTCTTCACAAATCACCCAGGCTGTATCAGAAAACGTCATGTTTTATTTAACACCTTCAGTGCCAGGTCGATTTTCACTTTTAAAGGCATAATTTGCCCAACTTGGGCAAGTTTTTGCAGCTGCATAACTTGACAAGCAATTGAACTAAAGAGCTGTTCAAACCCTCAAAAGATGCAGCAAGTCTTCTAGTTTGCATTAAAAGAAATCGGAAAGTTTTAGATTTCGGATTTTTTGTGGGTGATGTCATAATTGGTGTAGGCTTTTGCATTTTTGGCCGAGGTCATCAGGTCCTGGGCGCTAACCGCAAGAGTGAATTTTTTGACAAGTGTTTATTGTAAACTAGGCTATAATCCAAGTCATTAGAGCCCTTGATTGGCTTTCTAGCATTTCTGGTTCAACAGTTATGGCCCAAAAAAACAAACTTTGCGTAAAAAAACAAGTTTGGGTAAGGAGATTTTTTATCCTGAACTGGGATTTCAAAGTACGAGGATATCGTACATCGGCTCCCAACATGTTAAAAAAATATTCGATGGACCATCTTGCTATGCTGACTCATGAACAACTAGTCGAAACTTGAACAACTACTGAAAATTTATTGTTCTGTAAACATTACAATTTGCAGGACCGTTTTATCGAGGATTTACGGAACTCTCTGTGAACCACTAGAAATTTCAGGTGGACCACCAGTAGTCTAACAGTAACAGTTAGCTCATTACCAAGAAAATTGTGACCTAAAAAACAGTTGTTTGTTGTATAACATAACAACCTGCAGTTGCATAATGAAATCTTAAGTCACTTGCAAATATATGTTTTGCTACATATCTGTGAAACTTGATAGTACACTCTTCTGGAAACTGCTACCTCTCATAAATAAACGCAGATCCCGAAGAACACTTTTCTGACAATTTTTCATTCATATTGAATTCACCAGCAGGAAAGCACACTGGCTTTTAAATAGAACAACATTTTTGTAGAACAAGCTGGCCATAACAATAGTTAACTGCAAGAACCAACAAAGGTGAAACCACATTTTACTACTAACAGACACATTACATCTTTATTACTTACCATTCCTCCTAAAACTTCATCTTGGTCATCCGTTAATATGAACAATATATTTGGCAAACTAGTTTGATATAGCTGATCATGTTGACCACAGACAAAGCTAAAGCCGCCAATAGCCCAAGTCAATATCAAACCCCACATTATACCAGCATTTTCTAATTCCATAAGATACAGTAAGAAAATACAACATCATGATTCTCATGAAGCAAGTGGCTTCAAACAATACAATACAGTAACTTGTGACAACTCAAATTGTCAAGTCATGGCATTGCTGAAACTTAAAAGCCATATTTTTTATGATAATGTAGATGATGTCAAAGTCAGAATTCTGAAGCAAAAGTACCATACTACGAACAAACAAGTGCTCTGTAGCTTAGCAGATTGCACAGGTAACAGTTCATAATTCAATTCACAGGCTGTTACCCAGGTTTTTTTTAAGGAAAATGTTAGGCACCCGGTTTGGATTTGTAGGGACCCGACTTCTCTGATTCTAGGGACCCAAGGACCCGATGATAATTTTCTCTGGTTCTAGGGACCCGATTGGAAATTCTAGGGACCTGAATTGGGTCCCTAAAACGCCTTAAAAAAACCTGCTGTTACCACTACATAAGAAAAATCATTTTCACATCCTGGCAGCAATAGCTTGCCTTTTGCACAAAAATCTGCATATATACAGTCGTGGCCAAAAGTTTAAGACCAAACAGAGAAATTTCATAATTTTTTGATCCCATAGCGTAATGAAAGTACACAGGTGTTCCCGATCTATAATTTTCATAGATAGGCATCATATTTATATACTGTATTATCATCCATTTTACATAAAAATATCAACATTCAGTACTTTGTATGTCCTCCTTTGGCCTCTAACACCACCCTGATCCATCTCGGCATGCTCTCGATGAGGTTTCGGCACAGCTCTGTGGGCATGTCGAGAACCCAGGATGACTTGATGGTCCTAATAAGCGATGGAAGACTGGTTGGATGCTTCTCAGCAACTCTATTCTTCAGTTCTGTCCAGAAATTATCAATTGGATTAAGGTCCAGGTGATTTCCCGGCCATTCCAACAATTTGATATTTTTCATCTTGAGAAAGTCTGGGACGATTTTTGCCCGATGACATGGCGCTCCGTCGTGTATAAACATTTTGCAATTATGCACTGCCATGTGTAACTCCAACTTCTCTTTCATCAATTCCAGATATTTTTTTGCCATTCATGGTGGTTCCGGGATGGAGGAAGAATAGGCCGGTCGTTCCTTGGGTTGAAATCGCTCCCCAAATCAACACACTCGGCAGGTGTTTCATGGTTTGCTATGTGAATCTTTCCTTGTACCGAGTTCCTGGTGGTCTCATCACAGTTTTCTTCCTCAAGGCAAACTGCTGAATTGTTGTTTCGTCGGAAAACAAAACTCTGGACCATTGCTGGCTTGTCCAGTCTTTCTATTTTTTCGCAAACTGCAAGCGCTTCAACTTCATTGCAGGGGTCAGTCTCAGTTTTCTAGCCGGTTTCCAGGATTTGAGGCCAAATTCGTCAGTTAAGAGGCAACTGATGGTTCTTCTGCTGATTCTCGAACCAGTTTCCCAAAGTTCCGCTCGATTCTTTTTAGTTGAAGACGTAGGAGACTTCACGACACATCTTTTTATCAAAATATCGTGTGGTCGGGTGGTTTTCTGTGGACGACCGCTCCTCTTACAATCTGAATAAGATCCACAATTCTTGAACTCGACCACTGCCTGATGCACTGCTGTTTTACTGACTGCAAGGCGTTCACTTACTGCACGTTCAGTGTATCCTTCCTGGCATAGAATCACAATCTGAGCTTGCTGTGCCTCATAGAGAGACCGTTTATTACCCATTCTAAGGCAAGGAAATAATGACGAAAAAACAAAAAAAACAACCTCACTGCTGAATGTTTGACTGTTTATGACTTGAAACAGTCTCTTGCGTCACACTCTCGCTTACCAGAAAGGATGATGCAATCACGAAAGATTTTTGATGCAATACTGCGGAACAAGTAGCTTCGCACATAAAAATCGACTTTGGTCTTAAACTTTTGGCCACGACTACATTGGCAAAAAATTCCACAAATATATGGCAGATTTGAACAAAATGCGCAAAGATTTAGGGTGGAAAATAAAGTATTAAATGCTGTCAAAGCCTTATAAAATACTATAATACATTATTCAAACATATTGTCTTCATACTGTGTTTGACAACAAAACAAAATTTGACACACATCATTTATATCCAGGGTTGCCATCGACCTGGACTAAACAATAAGGGCAAACCGGGAAACAAAATACAACATGGAACAGAAATTGCTGAAGGAAATATAATCAGTTATCAATCATATTGTGTGCTGGAAATGGTCAGCTTACCAATGCTTTATCCTTAGAGGCTACCTGGTGCATTTCACTGCAGCTTTTGTCTAAATTTACTTTTACTTGTAGGATGGACTTGAGCGACACGAAATTTGGCAAACTTTGACTTAAAAAGACAAAAATGATTCATGTCAAAATAAGGACATTTCTTACAAATACGGACAGAAAAATTTTCTAAGACACAGATCTTCAAAATAAGGACAGATCTCAAAAGGATGGTATAGCAGCCCAGATTGTATCCTAGTTATTTCTACCCTTCTTTCAGCTTGTTTAATTTGGTCAATAATGATGCAAATTTGGCTGTCATCTATCAGAAAATTTTGCACCCCAGAAAGGTCTAATCTCACCTCTGTAGAAGATGCAAGCATCCCTAATTAGGAACTACTGCTTATTAAGTGAAGACAAGTAATGAAAGTGGAAAATATTTGACAGTCTTCTGAAAACCAGGTGGACCTAGATCAGTGGTTCTCTAACTTTTCTGCACATTGACCCCCAACCAAACTATACAATTTTCTGTAGACCTCGTGGCCTAGCCCAACAGTTACTAATACAAGGAATTGTTATCCGTCCTACTGCGTAGCCTACTGCTGTACTACCAGTCTAACAACTACCGAACTGTGACACATGCAGTACAATATTGTTTCTTCATAATGTCATCACAATGGATGATTCAATAAATTAAAAAACTATTTAAATCTGTGTTACCACTTGTAGGGAAAAATCCCTACAGTAGGGATTTTTAGGCTTTTGTAGGGAGTAGGGAATCCCTACGAGAAAAATCACCATTTTTGTAGGGATGCGTAGGGATTTTTGTGTTTAGAATTTTTATCGCTTTGTTTCTACCTTTAGTTTGTGATACTTCATGGACGTGTTTGTCAATAATTTATTATTAATTAGTGCACTTGCAAAACGCACTAGAAAATGCGTTTTTTCCAATTTGGAAGGCAGTAAATCCTAGTCTTCAACTGGTACTGGGTTACTTTTGACATAAGGACTGCAGTGTGGCTAAGTTTCTGGTGGCTAGAATTCCATTCTGAGTGAAAGCCAAGGCTTAGCCTATTAGGTGCAGCCTAGTCTATTCCAATTTGCAAAGACTGCAGTACAAGTACAATGCTCATACTCTACAGTGAAAAGTACAGTTATTATACCATGTGTTGATAACTGCTTAACATCATAGCACTGCTGAGGTTGAAAGAACTTTCTCTCACTTGAATAACAATAAAAACAAACTGAGGCATCACCCCAACCGCCCCTCCTAAAACCTATCAAAGTAACTTTTTTCACCATGATATTGTACAATTTGGAAAGACACTTGACTGCCAAATATTACTAAAATTGCCCCCCCTCAACTTACGGGCTGGATCCGCCCTGCTGGAGAGTTGCAAGGATTATGCTATTGCGAAAGCTGCTGGCTAATATTAGAAAACATTGAGATAATATTTTTTGAAAAAAATTGGCATGTGGTTCTGCAGTGGTGCTTTCTGTAATGTAATGATGCTTGTTTTGCACATGTAATTTTGATCTTGTACTCTTAATTATGCAACGTATATAGTATGTCATGTTTCAAGGCTAGATGTTTTGTACAGTAGCTAAAGATGATTGCGTTTTTGTGTCAGATGGTGTAGGGAAATGTAGAGATTTTTCATCCTTATTGTAGGGGAAAATTGTTAATATAGAGTGGCAACACTGATTCGAATCAAATGTACTTTTAAACTACTGTAGCTGAGATGTGATCAGCCCTCTTTATTTTGTTTGATTTGTTGAAAAACGCCATTTGCATTCCTTGCCCGGTTAACAATAATTTTGAATTGGTAGCTTCATTGCTCCAGTAGACCCCAGCAGTTATTCATTAACCCCCTGGTCATTCAGTGACCCCCATTTGACCCCATGACTATTTTATCAACCCCTTGGGTGGTCAAATTGACCCCTGGGGGTCTATATCGACCACTTTGAGAACCGCTGACCTAGACCTTATACAGCTTAAATTTTTATAATAAACAATTGCATTGCTTTCATCCATTGAGACACAAAAGCCCACTGTAAAAGAATTTTACATGGCCTCACAGTTCTGGATGATGTGACAATCGAATGGCTGCTCAACACCTGCCCTGAGATCTCGTGTGGCATAGTAGTGGGTCGAAAGAACTGCTCATATGATGAAAAGAATTTGACCAATTTTAAAACTGCGCCCAGAATAGGTAAAGATGATGCATAAACATAATGATCAATACAAACTCAAAGCAAAATAAGGTGTAGAAATGCAGTTAGGAAAATTGATTGAGGTTTACCAATACCTAATATTTTGATAAAATTTGGTGTTTAACACCTTCGCTCTCAGTGCATGAGATATTCGTACTTTGAAATCGCGCGTGAACCACTATTTTCATGCTACTTTCCAACCCCGTAACATGCCAACCAATTGTGCTAAGAGAGCTATTCAAACCCTTAAAAGATGCAGCAAGTCCTCTAGTTTGCATTTTTTTAAATGGAAAGTTTTGGATTTCAGTTTTTTTGTGGGTGATGTCATAAATGGGGTAGGTTTTAGGCCATTTTGGCCCAGATTACCTGACCTTGGACACCAATCACTAATGGCAACTTTTTGACAAGTTTTTATCGGAAACTAGGCTGTAATCTGAGTCTTTTAAGTCTTTGATTGGCTTTCTAAGGTTTCTGGTTCAAGAGTTATGACTTAACAAAAAAATCAATAAATAATTAATCAATTAGTTTGTTGTTTTCAGGCCACTACTTTTTAACCAGAAACACTAAAAAGCTAACCAAGGGCTCAAAATACTCAGATTATAGCCTAGTTTCCAAAAAAACTTTGAGTCAAAAAATACCCTCTAGCGACTAACACCCAGGGCCAGGTAACCTGTGTTAAAATGGCCTAAAACCTACCCCACTTACGCTGTCACCCAAAAAAATCCAAAATCTAAAACTTTCCATTTTTTAATGCAAACTAGAAGACTCACTGCACCTTTTGAGGGTTTGAGCAGCTCTCTAGCACAATCAGCTAGCAAGTTATGGAATTGCAAAATTATGGTTAACTAGTGGCTCACACAGGTCTTAACACTTTGGCGTCCAGCCGCTTTTGAGGATTTCCAAAAAAACAACACCAAAACGCACGTGGCTTTGCTTCTCTGGTCCAGTAAGTGCTACGGACCTGGTTGAAGTGTCAAAAGATGAGGCAAGTCTTCTTATCTGTACTTAAAAAAATTTTTTGCTTGGGGGGTGTGGATTTTTTGTGAGTGATGTCATAAGTGGAAGACTTTTAGGCCACCTTGGCCCACTTTGCCTGGCCCTGGGCGCCAACCATTAGATGGTAGTATTTCGCTGAAGTTTTTATTAGAAACTAGGCTACAATCCGATTCTTTTGGTTCAAAAGTTGTGATGTAAGTTAGTAAAAATATTTGACTAATTAGCTAATTAATTAAATTGTTAATTTTAGATCATAACTTTTGAACCAGAAATGCTAGAAAGCCGATCAAAGGCTCAGAAGACTCGGACTCGAGCCTAGTTTCCAATAAAAACTTCAGCGAATCACTTTGGCCTAGCAGTTGAGCCCTAGGCCAGGCAACATGCGCCAAAATGGCCCCAAAACTACTTCACTTATGACGTCACTCACAAAAAATCCGCAACCCCCAACCAAAAAATTTTTTTCGAGTGCAGGCTAGAAGACTGGCCGATCCACTTGAGCCCTTGAACAGCTGTTCTCTCTAGCACAATCGGCAGAGGAGCTATGGCGTTGGTAAGGCAACCAAAAACTGCTGTTTTTAGGGCGAAATCTATGTACGAACATATCGTACGCCGGCTATCAAAGTGTTAAAGGTAAAACTAACCCAGCAGCAAAGGTGTTAAGAATAAACACAGCCTCATTTGCTCCAGAAACATTAGAACTATCACATCTTTTTGAGGAAAAACGTGATACAATACCATGTAAAATCATAAGTTTGCTATTCAATGGCATAAGGAAAATTTTCAGTTTGTTTAAAATACAAAAATAAATAATAATGAAATCACAAAGTGCATTCCATACTGAAAGTATCCTTGGTTGACATAAATTCTTAATTTTTAGAGAAACTTCCATCCTCATTTCTTGTACCATGCAAGTGTGTGAGTAAAATGTCAGCAAAGTCACTTCTTCCTTCAGGTTGTTCATCTACATCTGGTTCATCACCTTGCATTTTTTTCTGTAGAATGTCCATCTCTTTTTCAAACAAATCCTTAAACAAATCATACTCTTCCACTGTACATTTTGCAACTTCTGAACAAAACCTTTCTTTTGACTTATCTAATATTTCACAAAGTCTAGGGTTAGAAATTTTAGTTCTGCCTTCTTTATCTGGAGTAAAATACTGGCCCCTTCTGGAAAGGAACTGATGACGAAGCTTTATTTTATGCAAAGTACAGTTTACAACCAGAACAAACTCTTCAATAGTATAGTTAGTTGTTCCCATGTTTGTGTACAAGTAGTCAACACGTTGCAGTAATGTTTCAATTGGCTCCACAAAAGCATAGGGAGCTTTTGAAAACACAGTTCGCATTTCAGTAGTTTTGATGTTAATTGTATTTTGTAGCCTGTTTACTCCTTCATTAAATTTTTCTGGTGGTATTGTCAATATTCTGGGATGTTTTAGCATAATTTTTCGAACATCGTTTTTTGAGACATGTCCTAGTAAATTCATTAGTCGATTCTGAAGTTCATTCCTGCTTATATTTGAAATTTCTGGGCACTTTTTTTCCATTTCTGCTATCACATTTGATTCCAGGTCAGTGCTTCCAAATTGCTTGATTCCAGCATTATAACCACGAACTGGCGAAATACTACTATAAGAAATCAAAGGTAATGAAAACTTGCCCAAAAGACAAATGTGACTGTTTTTTATAACTAACCAAGCACACTGCCCACACAGCTTTTCCATCATGGTACGGTAAACCATAATACAGTCTGCAACTACTTCTGCAATAAACACAAAGAATAAAGTTTGTTGGAATATTGAACTTTGTTACAAGTACTAAAAATAAACTTACTACCATAGTATAACAATAATAAATATGATTACCGAAAACCATAAATAAATCTATCTTAGATCCTGTTAGACATTGGTTTTCATTAATTCAGAAGTGTTTATGTTGTGCCTGAAACATCACAAACTTCAGCTGAAAAACTCTGAAGCCTTCAAGTACTGATCTACAAAATAAAGACCTTGTTAACTCTTCAGATTTTTGACCAAGTCCGTGTCTCATAAGTTTGAAAATGTCTCAATCTTGCAGTCACTGGTACAAAATCTTGAAAAAAAACATTCACTGATTACAGGTAGGACATGATCAGGCAATCGAAAATAATAAGTCATTCCCCATTTTCTGTCAAACTGTTTAAGAAAAAGTATCATTGGTGACTAAGTAATAAATGACATTTTTTAAAACTAATTTAATTTAAAAAAACAGAAACAAATTTTTTGCAAATTACCAGTGATGCAGTCAAAACCACAACCTTCAAGATCAAGACTTTTGTCTTGTATGAGACCAAAACTTTGTTAAAAAGTCCAAGACCTGAACTTTGAAAAGTAGTAACTGAGCTTTGAAGACAAACCTGAGGCCAGACTTAATTCAACCACTTGAGTTTCATTATAATTATGAACTGTTTTTTTTCACTGAAACATTTCTGTCATATTTTGCTGAGACATTTTGGCCACTGAAACATTTCGGTCATTTGTCACACTTGTCTTAAAACTCGCCATAACAGTGTTTTTCAGCCTATATTTTCAAACATTCTGACCGAAATGACTTAATATTTTTTGGTCATTTCAAAAACGTTTAGGTCTATGATAAAAAAAAGCAGATTACAAATAATGTTCCAAATTTCTCAATTATATTACAATTACATAACAACACAAGGTCACAATTGCAATTACATGCAAACATGCAAATATTTGCATTCAGCTCAGTTACTACTGGTTATTTGTGGTATTTAAATGACTCTTGCTAATTTTAGTTTTTTGATTGGGGGCAGCAAAAAAATTATGGATAACATCAGCCACAACCTCGCATCACCTGCACAATATCCACGAGCCATTGTGACTAGGAATGCATCCAAGCCATCTGTTTGGCTGCCATGACAAGCTCCTTGTATCATAGGCACTCATCATTAATGCTGATCAAATATCATACTGTGCCACCAAGGCAGATATAAATCATGATTTTTTTGATAAAAAAATCTAAATTTTTGCTTTAAATTGATTTTTTTAATTTAAATCAAGATTTTTTGATTTAATATGTAGGGTTAGTCACCTAACACTTTCATTTTCAATAGTTGGTTTTAATATAACTTTTTTGTGCTTTGTTTCTTCAAGTGCAGAAACTAGAAACATCTGAACTTTCATTCATACTTTCTTTGCCCTTATGCAATATTCCTTTTAAAGACAAATCAGTTCATAATTTAGATGGAATTTAGATACAACTTTACTTTGCGCCTGGGATTTTTTTCCCAGAGACATTTCAGTCATTCGTCTCATTATAACTGAATGTAACAGCATTCACTGCAGAGACAGAGTTTGCTAGAAAACTTTGCGTGACAAATTTTGTGTGATATGCGCATGTTATTGAGTTTATCACACAAATATAACATTGTTTGCGTTTCAATGACATCACCATGTTCACTCAACCGTAGTACATCCTTTTTGTGAAATCGGCAAAATGGGATTATTCTTTAACACTTTGAGAGCTGGCGTATGATATATTCGTACTTGGATTTCACCTGAAAAAACAGCAGTTTTCAGTTGCCTTATCAACGCCCAGCTCCTCCACTGATTGCGCTAGAGAGCTGTTCAAGGGCTCAAACGGATCAGCCAATCTAGTAGATCGCACTCAAAAAAATTTTTTGGTTGGGGTGTGTGGATTTTTTGTGACTGACATCATAAGTAAAGTAGTTTTGGGGTCATTTTGGCTCATGTTGCCTGACCTAGGGCCCAACCGCTAAGCCAAAGTGTTTCGCTGAAGTTTTTATTGGAAACTAGGCTTGAGTCCAAGTCTTTTGAGCTTTTGATCGACTTTCTAGCGTTTCTGGTTCAAAAGTTATGATCTAAAATAAACAAATTAATTAATTAGCTAATTAGTCAAATATT
>JGI24159J19872_10002128_pt1 | contig 23152 bp, 14 predicted proteins | sample Ectturendosymbi4_FD_19872 | JGI IMG/M metagenome (IMG submission 19872) | reverse complement strand
AATTCAACACTTTTGCGTCGAAGGCAGCAACAAACGCAGTGATCGTGGGCACTCCAGTAACGATTTAGAATTTTTTCCTAACCGTGCTTTCAGAGGGTCATTTTCGGATTTTGGCAAATAGATTTAACGCTTTCCAATTTTTCGCTTTCCAACGTTTTGAAATTGGTCTAAAAAGGCCGATCTGGCAACCCTGCCAGCAGCCACTGTACGCCGAGTTGAAATGAGTTCTTCTTGGAAAGTGAATTTTCGATACACAAAGAAATCCATACCACAATCAAATGCTTAACCCAAACTGCAATAGTCGTTCAAATTAATAGGTTTTGTAGATCTACATTTGGGGTCAACACACCTGATTAAAAAATGCTACTTTCCATCTTTAAAAACTTGTTAGAGGGGGGTCACAGTGGCTTGCAGAGGTCTGGTGATGCCCGGGCCGACTGCTTGATTGTATGCCCCTACCAATTTCTAGTATGAGCAGTGGCCTATGGTAGTCAGTATTTCTGGATATACGCTGTTTTTGACGCCACATTAACCTTTGCAAACAAGAGATGATCGCGGAGCCGGAGTGGACTCCAGCCGTAGTTTGCATTTTAGGGTGGAGCTAGGGTTGCCAAATGGACGGTATTTCACCGGCCCGGCCAGTATTTTACTGCTAATTTAACAGAGGCCGGTATTTTGAAAATCAGTGCCTGAAGCCGGTATTTTGAAAATAAATAATTTGCCGCAACGTCGAAAGAACTAACGCCGAATTTCACAAATTATAATGACTCTAGTAGTGAATCTTGTCAGGACAGTTCTTTCAGCGAAGTTTATTTGCTGCTATTGATGCAATCCTTTGTGCGATTTTCGCGTCACGCACACAGAGAAATGTAATGAGTCAGCCAAAATACAGGCAAATTATTAATTGTGTCTTAACAATACTGATTTTCGCTCTGTTTTCCCTGAGCCGCTTACGAATTACAACACAGCTTAGATCTGGCACTATTGACAAATCAAAATGGCCGGTATTTTTACAAAACGCATGTGGCAACCCTAGGTGGAGCACGAACCGGAGTCAATTTACAAATAGGTCTACTTTCATGAAACCAAGTCCAAAACCATTCAAAAGTCAATCTTGCGTGAAAGCGGTGTCACCTGACCTGCGACAGCGTAGGGGCATTGATTTACGCAGCCGTTCGTTGTTATGCCATGCGATGTGCTATAGTTAGGATTACCCCATATTTCGATTTATTGTGGTCATACCTCCCAAACTCAACTGCGTTTTATAAAGTTAGGATAAACTCAATATCACTATCCAAAAAGTTACCTTCCTCGTTTCTTTGTTAGTGCGAGATGCAGCCACAGCAATACCAGCAAACAAAATGCAATCAACCTCCTAGCAAGAGGCGAATATGCACTTCTAGGACTAAGCGCGGACAATGACTAGATTCCGGAACTCTGACATCGATGGAACTGAATCCACATTCAGACTACTGCTGCTGCTGTGATCTACGCCCCAGAGATGAGCGGACTGTCATATTTTGCGATACAGATCCAGTCCTGATTTTTTAAAACTCAGTCCAAGTCCAAACACAGTCCAAAAGATTTTTCAAACGTAAAGTCCAAGTCCAAATGAAGTCCAAAATAATTGAAAAATGCAGCCTTTTAACAACAAAAATTCCCCGTTTCTTTTCCATCAACTCAGTCCAAATCCGGTCCGGATCCTAAGTTTTAAAGAGATTTGTAGTATGGTTCCTATCCAAATTTAACAAAATTTGCCATAGTCCGGATCCAGTCCATGCCAAGTCCAGTGCTCATATCTGCTACACGCAGCAGCTCAACGCAGTCAGAGAAAAATTACCATTATTGGGCAAGGAAGTGAAAAATCACTGAAAGTTTGTTGTAATTGCAGCGCCGGGATTAGTGGAAAAGATCTACACATTTGAAGCATTTACTTCAGGTGTCTGACGAACAACGACGTATATACTGTAATGTAGTGACGGCAAGCTAATTCCATGCGCAAAGATTCAGAGCACTGTATCGCATGCGATTTTTGCTTTTATAAAGTGCCACTGGCCAAATCACTTTGAAATTATCAAAATGTAACGCAACTTATAGAACAGGCCAATAATGCTTTTCAATACTCAACATAACAATACAATGAAGTAATATCTGGAAATTGCTGTTGGCCTCATTGCTTGAGTGGTTCCATAATGTTACAAATAGGTCTAACTGTATAATGCTTTAGTTTTCAGTTTGCAGTAGTTGTAAAAGCATTCAATTGAAAACCTCCGCTTCATTGCTTATGGCAAATTTAGCAAAATTGTGACTTCCTGAACTGAAAAAAATCGATACATATAGTCAGGAGAGAATATTTGGGAGGCAAATTAGACGGTCGCCTCGGGTCTCCCTCTTTCAAAGATCCCGTGAGAGCCCCCCTTGAGCGTTTCGCACTTGGTTTAGGCATTGTTTTGTTTAAAAGCTTATAAATCACTTCTGGAGCCACATTTCATATGCTCTGAAAAAAGTCATATGTTTGTCAAAATAAAACAAAAATTTCATGCAAATGTGCCAAACGTAGCCCCTCATCAACTTTAATGCGTGAACGAAGAACAATTTAAAATCAAATGACTTCAAACAATTTACAAAGTGAAATTGACTTTCACGCAGAAGCAAATTCCAGGACAACATTAAAAATTTAACTTGCTTTTAGCGATTAAAGTGTCTGTATAGCATGTGTAAATTATAGGGTCTCTTTTCTGAGAGTTTGCTTCGGGTACCTAAATTCTAACACGCACTCTTGCATGTAGTAAACAACAAATTTAGCGCAAAGGACCGCGGTACCCCCAAAAGCGCGGGGCATTGCTACACTTGCTATTATTGTTATTCCAGCACTGAGCACTGCATTACATTTAGAGCTCGCCGGATGCATCGGCATGTTGCCGGTATATCATATCGGCGAAATTCCGCCGATACACATCGGCAATATTTTTTCATAAAAACCCCTACGCTATTGTTCTGCACGGAGTGTTCGGAAACTGAAGTTGCTACTTCGTCTCTTATTGATTACCGTAAATTATATCTGTGCTGTTCCTTACGGCGCCCAGCCCTGCGACTACATCAAGTAGTGCGTACCGCCGTAAAGGTTCCGCAATAGTCGCAATAAACCGCTCTATGATGTAACATTCGCTCGCAGTTATTGCGCGAAAAGCAGATGACTTTCTGCGAATAAATCAGGGTACCGCATGTCGATTGTAAGCCAAGGCCTTATGTTGTTTTCATCATCTCGGGCGGTTTACAATCAAGGGCGGCTTACACATTTTCCTTCACCTTATCGTAAGATGACGCTCGGTCTTTCCGCCGCCCGTTTTGTCGGCCAGACTCTTTTTCGCATTCTCTTTGTTCTCTTTGGCATCACGTGTACACGCCGTCACAAGAGGGATTATGACGAGCAGAAGGCAGTTGTNGTGCTGTGCGCATCATTATACCAGGGCTGCCAAGCTCGAAACCTGCTATGCTTAGCAATTACCGGTTATTCGTCAGTCAGGAGATCTAAAGGCCGGCCTGCCAAGTTCTCCAGTCTTATTTGAAGTTAGGTACAAACTGCAGGCTGTTTGGAAAATCGCTTGTGATTAAGAATGAGTAAAAGGCGTGCGTATACTGTGGAATTCAAAATTGAGGCTGTTAAGTTTGCAGAAACACATTCAAATCGAGAGACAGCCCGAAAGTTTCAAGTGGACGAGTCGATGGTACGTCGATGGGTGCAAAACAAGGCCAATTTGAATGCAGCGTACGACCAACCAGGACCATCTAAAAAGAAGTTAAAGCTTGGTTGTGGCAGAAAGCCATGTCTGTCTACTATCGAAGATAAGTTGATGGAGAAAATTGCCCATGAGCGAGAGCAGCAGCATCACGTCTCCAGCAAATTAATTACAGTTTGGGCCAAAACCATGGCTGACGAAAACGGCTTGACTGAATTTGCAGCATCTCGTGGCTGGTTGTGCAATTTTCTGAGGCGGTTCAATTTGACACTCAGGAGGCGAACGACTACCGAGCAGTCGGTGCCACATGACTTGGAAGAGAAAATAAGTAGCTTAATTGAATTTAATAAGAAGCAAAGAGATCTGCACAAGTTTTTACTATCAATGATTGCGAACATGGATGAAATACTGCTTTGGGCAGACGTGCCCAGTGCCACCACAGACGTGCCCAGTGCCACCATAGACGTGCCCAGTGTCACAGTCGACAAGAAGCGCAGACGAGCAGTTCCAATTCGAACTACCGGCCACGATGAAAACTTCCTCCACTGTGTGTCTGGCCATGAAAGCGGACGGGACAAAGGTGGCACCTTACGTTGTGATCCCAGCTGAAAGAGTAAAGAAAGAGCTCACGTCTATCTCAGGTGTTGTCATTGGCGACAACACCCGCGATTGGAGGAAAGGCAACCTTACTTTAGATTGGGTGGAAAAAGTATGGACAAACTTTTCCATTTCAAAACTCTTGCTTATATGTGATTCCTGCAAATTCCATATACCTGATTATATGAAGAGACGATTGAAGCAGTACAACACTGTTATGTCAGTGATTCCTGGTGGGCAGTGGCATAACTAGAGGTTTGAGCCAGGGGGTGAAAACTTAGCTGAAGGGGGCCCACTAGCCAACACTCAGAAAAAAGTTGAGAAATGATAGTGAATCCGGATGTGGATGTATATATAAAACACGAAATCACTGGAAAACACTCCGAAAAACGCAGAAAACAACAACCTGCTGAATACCATAAGAATACTAAATACCGAAATATAAGCTAAGTGGGGCCCAGTTTTTACATTTAGATTGCCAGGGGGAACGGTTCGCATCCCTGCCCCCGTCAGTTACGCCACTGCTGGTGAATGCACAAAGTATTTGCAACCACTTGACGTTTCCATCATCAAAACGGTTTAAGCAACACTTTTGTGGGGTTTACGACGACTGGTTTAGCAACTGACGAGTTTGACTACCGGTAGATTACAGGTGGTAAAATAAAGTCATCCAGTCATTTACAGCAATTTCAGTTGGTGGTACAGGCGTGGGACAAAGTTTGAAAAGAAGTTATGATTGATTCTTTAGACGCTTGTGGGTTTGCAAATGACAATGCAGCCAAAATGTCCTGTCTACGAAATGAATGAGCTGAAGCTGTAGAAGAACCGGTACTATTGACGACATTATCGATGACACTGGGTGTTGAAATAAATATATGATGGACAGTTTTATATTGTCTGCTATTTTTGAAATTGCCGTAGAAAGCTTGTAAGTATCTTAGAGCCTTGGGGTAACTTCTGTTCAAGTGCGACGTACAATCAAGGGCAGCTTACATTAATTTTTTAACACCGTTTCGTGCGGCTTACAATCAGGTTTACATTAATTTTTTAACACCATTTCGTGCCGCTTACAATCGATTAAATACGGTATGTGCTGTGGTGAGTTTACTGTTTCAAGGACCCAGTTTACGCAGAATTCGATATTGTACGGTTCTTCATCACAGTGAAGTGGTGGTTTCATCACTGTTTGTAATGAGTCGCGCATTGTTGTTTACCCCCTCGTGAGATCTGAGCGCAGGCACATACACAATGGAGTACTATGCTAAACGATTGCCTATTTGTAGATTCGTTTGCACGCTTGATCTAGACTTTAAGGACTTTTAGAGTTTAGTCTAAGGCAGGGGTTCTCAACCGGGGGGAATTCCCCACCAGGAAGACTTGTGTTTTTGCAAGGGGGGATTTTGTATTTAGGATTTTGTTGAAAATGTATTTAAATCAGAGGCCAAAGCGCTTATCAATTGTGAAGAGTTTAGTTTCTCTTCTTAGTGTACTGATGTAAAAGTGTTCTTTACAAACTAAATTTCTAAGGGGGGTTTTATCTGTTAATAACAGTTAAAGGGGTGCAAGGGATAAAAAAGGTTGAGAACCACTGGTCTAGGGACTGCAGTAGTTACGACGGATGAAAACATCCCGTCACAGCACATGAAATCATCTTGCGAGTTGGGTTCATATGCATTGTAATGTGTGGTGGTCACTACTGCACGATACTGCTGAGGGAGTGTTATAAAAAAATTTTGTTTGGTTACTCATAATCATACCTCTAGTAACAACAATACTGCTCTCTTTTTCTGTTTCGAGTACCCGTGGTAATTTGTTACTCATATATTATTAACCATCATACTGCAACTCAGTTTTATCTTCAACCTGTTAGACTACATTTTTGGATGGATTCCGTAACTGTTGTTTGTATAATAAGTCTTCTTCATTTAATGTCATATAATGATATTTGCATAATGTCATCTTCATAATTATTCTTTGCTGTCATGCTTGTGGTATTTGTATGTTTCAATGCTTATTTGTAGTATGTTCCTAACTTATCACTATCTGCTCAAAATTTGTAACTTGTGCAATTATTCTATTTCTTTATGTGGTCTACATACCGAAGAAAGAAAAAAAGCACTGTAAAATGCCTTTCAACTGTGGTTTGAGTGATGCAAAAATATCAGCATCGGTTACTGGCAATGAAAAATGAAAAACGTAGGTGTCGGAATCGGCTCAAAAAGGGCTCATCGATCGATCCCTAATTTACATTGTTGAAAAAAACAGATGTTTCATGTAAACTGCTGTGTCTTTTCAAATCCAGGCCCATAACCAGCTTGGGACACCGCTGGGGCAAAAAGTTTTCTGCGAGGCGCCCAAATTTTTAAACTAAGTCCAATAGCTTCAAACTATGTCCAACAGATTTTTCTAGGGGGGGCGAATTTTTTTCTAGGGGGGCTTAGCACCCCAGCGCCCTCCCTGGTTACGGGACTGTTCAAATCTACGCACGAAAGTAGTAAAAATCACGTAAATTACATTGTTTTATGTTAAATAGGATCAATGAGCAAAAAGTCATAGATGGGAAAGTGCATCATGAAAATATAAACATGAAGCAAAGATAGCCGTGTACATTTTTGTCCTGAGCCAGCTTGCAGAAAATGCCCATGTTTGTTTGGGAAAATCTTTGTTGCTTCCTTAGCAACCAATCGCTAAGAAAACAACAAAGCAACAAAAAGCAGCCAATCATTGTAGAAATAAAATTTATTACCAGGTGGATTGAGGTACAGCAAGTTGACACACATCTTCAGGATTTTCACCTGTCCTAAATTACTAAAAAAGCTAAGAAATATACTAAACACCAGCTTTTGAACCATCACCAATGCAAATGCAGACTAGCCAATTTCCAACCATCATCCAGCTCAGCAGTGTTACAGTCACGATCCTTGAGAGGTGCCAACAACATCCAGGAACGTGGCCGTCCGCAGAAATTTTTCCATGGGGGAGCAACGTCGACATTTTGCTTATCTTTTTGCAGGTTACTGACGATGCAGTGCAAATGGGCGATCACAAAATGCTTTACCCTTTCTACACCGCCAAGAAAATTCCCCTTGAAAGCCCCCGCTCTATTCACATCCTTTTTGAAATCGTGTTCAGGTGGAGTTATATTCAATTTGCGAAAAGATTTTACTTTCCTGTCATACTTTGCAGCTTTTGCTGAATTGGGGTATAATCCAATATTGTTATTGTTTTACTTTCCTGTCATACTTTGCAGCTTTTGCTGAATTGGGGTATAATCCAATATTGTTATTATTGTTGAACTGCAGACAACTGAGTCTGAATCGGACTTGAACAATCCACAACTACTTTTGCGGTGCTCTCATTAGTCTGCGCGGGTTGAACCTCACTTCTCAATCTTTAGTCTGAAATGTTTTCAACGGTTCCATGACTAAAACCAATTGATTTGAGACCATGACATTTGAGACCACATTCATTTTAGACCTATTCATTTGAGACCACGACATTTGAGACCGCGATCATTTGAGACCACTTTCTTTTGAGACCTGTTCATTTGAGACCACATTCATTTGAGACTTTTTCATTTACGACCATATTCATTTGAGACCACGTTCATTTGAGATCACATTAATTTGAGACTTTTTCATTTGAGACCACATTCATTTGAGATCACATTGATTTGAGATCACATCATTTTTATGCCACGTTAAAGTGCAGTTGTTTTGATTTACTGTGAATCAAGATTTTTACGATCTACCTTCCACTTCTTTGCGGGAGACCTGAAGTTTTGTAAGGTGACCATTTATTTGAAGTTTTGCAAGGTTACGCCCTTCCGTGTCCAGGGGTGACTCACGCTGGGTTGTAAAAACACTTGCACTTTAAAACACCGCTGAGGCCAGAAAACGCTTCATACCTCGGGTTTAGGAGGGAACGTTGCACCCCTGAAATGTTATTTAGACCAAGTCAAAGAAATATGTTTTGCGTTTTTGCCTGTTTTCTTTATCGAGACGCCACACAATAGTTTAAGTTTTTAACTGAAAAATGAAAGACGAGAAAAGGAAAAGTGTCTTTTTGCGTTCGTCGAAACAGTCACATGAGAAAATCAAATTTCGTGGCTTTTGAGAAGAGCAATGCAACTGCGCATGTGCAAAACGTCTGTTGCACATGTGCAAAACGTCTGATGCGTGGTCTCTGCGAATGCGACTGTTTTTTAACGTTAAATTCGAAGAAAATCTCACGTCTGAAATAGCACACTGCTAGTGGGCGATGTTGAAAAAATTTTTTTTTTTAATTTTTGAAAAAAAGATGCGGGGACTTCTTCAATTTTACTAAACATGTTTCAAGATGATCGTCATTTGAAAATTTTTTGCGAATTCTGCTATTCTACGGAATTAACTTTATTTCGCAAGGGCGTGACCTTGCAAAACTTCAAATGAAGAGTCACCTTGCAAAACTTCACGTCTCCCGTAAAGAAGTGAAAGGTAGATCGTAAAAATGTGATTCACAGTAAATCAAAACAGCTTCACTTTAAGGTGGCGTGAAATGAATGTGACCTGAAATGAATGTAGTCTCAAATGAATGTGGTCTCAAATGAATGTGATCTCAAATGAATGTGGTCTCAAATGAATGTGGTCTCAAATGAATGTGGTCTCAAATGAATATGGTCTCAAACGAATGTGGTCTCAAATAAAAGCCTCATGTGAATGTGGTCTCAAATAAACAGGTTTCAAATAAAAGTGGTTTCAAATGAAGTGGTCTAAATTCTCTGCACACCGTTTTCTACACTATGGCTATCAGAAATGTTTTTTCTTTTCATAATCCACCTACCTATTTTTCGAGCACTTTTTGACAAATCAACCATAATTCCAGAATAATCAACGGTCATAGAACAACAGCAACGGTGAAAAAAACAGGAAAGTTAGACAATCTCGCAAAACTATTTCAAGCAATGAGAAGCTTTCCGTCGCCACGGGGGCTTTGGTGTGCTTAGCTCTCCCAAACAAACTTCTAGCCCCCCAAATTGAAATGTGAAGCAACATAGTCAGTGGAGTTTTTTGTCAAATTTTGGAATGCCAAGCCCTCCCTATTGAAGACTTTGGCGACGGTTCTGATGAAAAGTAGACCTACAAGTTCACAACGCCTATCCGACAGCTTATGAACTTACTAAAGTTAGAACACTACGCAGGCTTAAAAATTGAGCAGATGAATTGTGAAAACTCGCCACAGCAAAAACAACTTTCCACGTGCTCACTCAGAAATAAGAACTAAACCTTAACGATGAAAACGAACGTCTTTCCACAAGCCTGCGTAGATAACAAGCCAGTGTGTGAAAAGAAGCCTACATAAGCGTAGTTTGATAAAGCTATTCACTTAGGCACATTGGTTACACTCAGTCCTCACACTAACCACGGACAGGGTTAGGGAGCGCGGGGCCCTGGTCAATCTTAGTTTTTGGGAACCCAAACAGGTCGGACCTACTTGGCCGTTGTCTGAAAAGCGTGAAACTGTGCCCCTCTTATGCGTACGGCAGTGTTCCCTCTAAGAAAATTTTACATTGATCAAATGTTTGTTTTAGTGCGCGTGCAATAAATTGTGCAACCATGCGGACACACAACCAGTGAAGCGTTACAAGGGCTATGCGATTTTCTCGTATATACGATATCATCCTTGAAATGTTGCAAGTGCGCGAGAATGAGATTTCACTGCACAAATCGTCGGGTGGCACTGCGCATGCGCACCTCAGAGGAATTATTGGTGTAGTACAGGGTGGTCTGAGATTGCGAACGTGAAGGGCCACATCAAGGTTTGAAAAAACATTTGCGGGCCGCAAAGAGAGGAACTCCATTGCAATTAAAAGACTCGTTCGCTGTTATAATAAACCAATTTTTGTTGCACGCCTAACGGAATTTTCGATTCTAGGGTAACCGTTAAGAAATTTTATAGCGTTTCTTGCCCGTCTGAAAACCCTCAATGCTGTTTTGATTCTAAATGTAAACAACAACCACAAATATGATGTCACAAACCAGCACGTCGTCATGTTAAACAAACAAGAGTCTGCGCAGCAACAAATCGGCCTAATTGCTCGCAAGCGAATCAATCAACATCTCCGGACAAAAAGCACGTTTCGAGACGGGAAACACTAATCGAAATATTCATCCGCACAACATTGAACAAGGACGGAGCAGCGACTAGGTCTTGCTGCGCGAGCGACTAACAGTGATGAGCAGCGTCATAACGTGGAAGTGAAAACGGCAAATTGCTTTCACGAGATGGCGCCGAATACAAAGCCGACGAACCATCGCTCGGCTGCACAACCACAGCACCGCGGTTGTTCGATCGCACAGTATAGGTTCTTGACAGCGCACCGGGACCGCATCGCCGCAAGAAAGTCATGGACAGATAAAAAAGTTGAAGACGTTGGTTGACCCTTCTGACCTATTCGAGTAATTGATTTTCTAGGAAAGTTGCATCACAAACGGCGTTCGCACAACTGGCGTCCAACCCAATTGCGGGTCATCGAACGTGGGGCCACATCCCCCGTTCGTCGAATGACGGGGGTTCGAGGCGTGAATCCTTGGACGTGATTGGCCGGAAATCTGTTCAAATGATGCCCGACATGTCTGGCGTTGGTAAGCAAAGCACGACCTGGTAAAACCACAAACTTATCCTGGAGCACATACGGGAACGACGACCGACGCGGGCAGCGTCGTATTCAACAGACAGAGGTCGCGGCAATTCAAATAAAACATAGCGAGTCATGCTGCACTGCATCAAACGTGGCGCGAAGTCACGGACGCCTGGCACCAGCTGGCAAGTCGTTGATAGGGGTGGGGGGCGTGTGTGCGGTCATGGTGGGGGCGTGTGTCATGGTATGATCTCCTGGTGCGAGTAACCGCGCGCGCACGGGGGCAAAAAAGGTTGGCGGCCGCACTGAGTGATGTCACACAAGGAAAAGCCACAGTGCTTTTTGGCGAAAGTTACAGGCTCAGTTNACGCGTCAGCGCAGCTCGGGTGGCGCTGCTGCTGCANCACTGAAGAAAAATATGACTCAGTTTCACAAACGCNCCGCGACGATAGAGTTAAATGGGAGTTTGTACAACAGTTTAGACAGAGCGCTGCGAAAACAGACGAAACAAAAGCGATCGCGGAGAAAAAACAATCGTTTCGCTCGCGTCATAATCATGAAGCCATACGTCATAAATAAATCGCGGTTGAGGAAACAATGGAGGGAGCAGCACTTGGTCAAAGGTTGCTCTCTGCTTTTTCGTTAAGCGCATTAACTTGGCACGTTTTGCAGCAGCGCGCAGTACTTGTCTCGCCCGGTAGCGAAGTCATGGGGGGTTGGAAGCATCCGGGGGAGTCGGAGATCGAGTTGAAAGATACGATAAGTATGCCGCGCAATGCAAGAGTTTGGTCGAGGTTTGGTTCAAGTCTCACAGCAGTGAACACGAAAGGCTGAAATTAAACTCGCGCACGAGCGAAAATGCTTGTTTTTGTGCTTTGTTGTAAAACCATGGGGCAGGAAAGAAAGCTCGAGGAAAATCTCGACATGAATGAATTCATGCTGAAGCTCGCTGCGCGACGATGAAATGCGTTCTACCATTAGCACGCGGTCATCAGCTTACGTACGACGTATATCCGTCTTTTAAGCAGGCCTGAACAGATCACGTGACCAGTGAGGGTGTTCAGGACAACCTCGCTTTTAACTTGTACAAACAACCTTTTTTTGAAATGCTCAAACGTATGTGGATGAAATTCATCCTCGCACTACTTTTGAAAGTCATTTCAGATGCTATTTTGTTCAGATGTTAGTTTCATAATGCATTGATGGGAAAACACCAAACCATCTCACCAGTCACACAGAAGACGGCCCTTATTGTCCAAGGCTTGGAGGCAGAAACCTCCGCCTTAAACTTGAAAAAAAAACAGAATACTGTTTTTTCGATTGGTCGATCGATGCTGTCGGTTGAACCGGACCAGTGCTGTCGAAACATCTGTGACGTACCTGGTTGAAATGGGGGGACAGTGATTGAGAATCACGAGAAAAGTGTTTTTGGCGCCAAGCTACGCTGGGAGTCGGTTGCCAGGACACTGCTTGTCTAGCAACGGCAGACAAACCCTCATAATCGATGGTGCGCCAGTGGCAATAAAACATTTCTGCGCAAAACAAAGTTTGAGACACGTTCCTTGCACGCCACGGAATTTTTCACGTGAATCGTGATTTAGAATTTTCATCTCCACTTATGGTGAATACATCGAGAAATTCTAAAACTACAAAGTCCCCTTCTTTATCATGTTGAAGCGTTCAAGACAAAAAATGATATTCTTTTATCATTTTTTTCGTTAAAGACCAAAAATTATATTTTTTTATCATTTTTTTACTGAGCAAAAAGAAGAGCAAAGGGATCCGCACGTGGTTCAGAAAGAGCTATCCAGAAATCCGAACTAAACGTCGACGCTTCGCCATGCCCAGAAATATTTCGAAGACTTAAACCCAAACAAAACGCAGTGGTATGGACAGAGATAGAAAACGTCGCTCAATTTTGTGTCAAAATAACCTAAGAGGGGCACGAAAAGATTGCAGCTGAAGAAGACTGTATTTCTCTCGGACACCCCCAACATCGCGTATAGCAAGCAACACGTCGGCCACAAGCGACCGCAAAAGCCACCGTTGACAGTTTTCGTTAGTCTAACACACGAGTGCTTCGACGTTTGCGAAGCGGACGCAACGACAGGTGAGGAAAATGTTCCGCTTGATCGCGCGCAGTCCTTGCGCCGAACTATTCCCTCAGTGTAATCTTATAGCTTCGAACTCGCGTCTGTCTGGCGGGCAGTTTGAGACCCTGGCTGCAGATGGTGGAAATGTCCGGATACCAAGAGACGTGGCCAATCAGCCCCACGGCTCCACGCGAAGCTTGTTGTCAGTCGCGGTTCGCAACAACAAGTCCCCTCTAGGCACCCGCGGGGGGGGCACGGGCCGCCGGCAAATGTACACGTGACCGCTCTTTTTACGGTTTTCCACCCGATCGTGACGTAGCGGCAGCAACACAAACAACGCGTCCGCAGCTCTTTGTTGCGTCACACGCCTTTGATCAGCGATCTCTTTCCGGGCAGGACACCGCTGCGCAGACGCTTCGGCCAAGGCAGGGGCCACTCGTACTGGCGCGGCAGGGCCCCGTTCGCGCTGACGTTGCCTTCGAGGTAACGAAAGAAGGGGAACCACCACGCTCGAGAAAGCAGGTTGGCGTTGCTCGCTTCCTTGAGAGCCTGCGCAGTGAAAACGCACATCAATCAAACACCGACAAAAGGAAACACATCGCCTTAAAGTCACGTCAACCGCATTAGCACACAGGTTTTTTGTTGTGTCTGCATTTTTTAAATTAGATTTATTTCCTCTTCGACGATGAACAAAAAGCAGCAACGTAGCGCAGGAATCAAACCTATACGTAAAATACGCCACACTCCTCTGTGTGACTATTTCCGACGAACCGTCGGTTTCATCAACATTTCGCCAAAGCGCAATTGTGTGCGTCATTTCCGGAATACCGCTGTGATTTTGCGCAAATTCTTTTCGCGTGAGTGAATCGCGTTTTCATAAAATAGGTTGGTTTACTGCGACGTCGGCAGCAGACGGCCAGGTTTACATATCAGTAAATTCCCTGATAAGGTCAATCTACACCGAGGAGTAGCCAGGAGTAGCCGCGCACGATTCTTTGTTTGTTTTGTTGCGTCGGGTAATTCTGCGCTCGTGCACGGCTCGGCACGGCAGCTCCTGGGTGCAATAAAACAAACAAAGAATCGTGCGCGGCTACTCCTGGCAACAACCTCAGTGTAGATTGACCTTTAACCCTGAACACGTCCCACAGCAGCCAATGAGCGTTTCCCAAACGCGCGCGGGGTAAACAGCAAAAGGTTGCACAGAAACACAACAGTGATCACAATTCGCGCTCAGACCGCATTCGGAACAAATTTTCATTTCACTTCCACCTACCGCCACATTGCACATGGAATGGTAGGTCCAGAAGATGCGGGTGGTCAGGAGGTAGGCGACCACAACGTCCACTGTGTAATGATCATGGGCGAGGAGGATGCAGACAATGCCGACCGCCGAAGCGGTCCAGGTCGCCCAGTGAAGCCACCACCATCGCCTTGGCGTGTCTGTCGAATGTATAGGGCGGGTGAAAATAGGATGGTGGGGAAGCCCCAGATCCCGTCCAGTCTTAATTGTTATTCGTCGCTCGAGCGCTAAGCACACAAACAAAATATAATGCGGGAAAATGGTTATCTGGCTGTTTTCACTGAGATGGTTCCGCTCGGCGGACGTTGAAAGCAGTTTTGTAATGAATCCCATCCAGAACCGTCGCCAGAAAGTTTTCATCAGGGCGGCTTTGCGTTTTTTCGGGGGTGCTTGACATCGTAAAAATTGACAAAAGCTCCACTGATCTATAGTGTTTCACGTTCCAATTTGGTGGGCTTGGAGCTTTGTTTGGGGGGATAAGCCCACTAGAGCCACCCCGTGGGGTAGAGACTGATCTCATCTGTCACGGGTGCACCTTCGATAAAACGCAGTGAGCAATGACAGTGCAGTGTCGCAACTTTAAGTTTTGATTAGCGGCAGTAACTGTTGATACGATGCCTAACCGGTTCTTTAGCGTGGTGGTGGTGGTGATGGCGAGGTACTCCACAGTCTTTGAAACTGTGACCCTTCCGCTGAATGTACTGCACACACCGGTTCGTGCGTATGTTGCGCGCAAATTCACGAATGGTTTGCGCTGCTGCGGATGTAACGACGCTTTTTGAACTTTCGCTCTCGTCGTACAACAGTTTAAGGAGCGTTGAAGGTAAATTCCTGGGTAGGGTGAGCAAGACCTTGTAGCGCCGCCACCCGCGAGGCCCCTTCGAGACCCTGGGCATAAAGATAACCGAGTTGGGAATTCAATGCGCGAACCCGAAAAGGACGAAAAACTTGCTCAGCAGCTTTTACTTGTTGCCGTCGCGCACGAATACAAAGCTCTTTTCATTCAATCCCGTTCTCGTCACAACCCGACCAACGACTGCAATGCACCCGCGTGCTTTTAATTTACTTGCGGCGGTATATAATCACAAAGCTTTGTATATTTGGCGACAGATGGACCTTGTCATGACTTGTTTTGTTTTAGGCACGCTTGGATTCAAACAAAAACTCGTTCCATGTTTATCGCTGTCACAAAAATGACGCCGAAAACGCTTCGCGGGTATCGGGCTTATTCACTTTACTCGGCACAAACAGGAAGCGGATATGACGCTGAGACAACCCGTGCAGCAACGCGAAGATTGCCAGTGACGATCGAAACGCCATCTTGCTGCTCCCCGCGTTTGGACAGTTTTCAGTTGCGCTCATCACTGAGATTTTCAACTTTTAAATTAATAAAGGGATATTTTCTCCAGTGATTTCCTCCCAGCATTTGCATCCTGGCACGCGTAGTTGTTCAGTGAGACGACGCGCGATTGTCAGGTAACGTGGACTTTGCGCTTAGCTGCGTTTCGCGTGCGAGTGCTGTGCCTCTTCCTTCCTTAAGGTAACTTCGGGTTATACGACATCCAAGATGTCACAACCGCATTTATTACCACGACAATGAAGCAGCGTGACGTCACAAGTAGGCGTCAGTGTTAAAGCTGAAAATGTGACGGGCTACTTCGTCCAGATGTCCTGACAAAAATATCATAAACCTCACTTTACAGAGAAAAGCACATGGCAGATGTGCAGAAACACTTTCGCCCGAATTACCGAGAAGGAATGAATTATTTATCTGAACGGATTCGTCCGAAAACGATGGGAACCCGTTCAACTTGATCATAAGCGCATAAGTAGCGTGTGTTTGGTGCAGTCGACTGTCTTGCAGCTGTCACTTCCATGAGTTGCTGCGATAAGTCGCCCGCTTGTCCGGAAGTGACCCAGACGCCGTCAAGCACAGGAAAGACAGGAATACATTGGGCAATCGGTGCGGACGGAAAGTCCGCCACGAACTAACATTACTTCAAATCATCAAAATAACCTGAAATCTGGTCGCAAGTTAAAGCGCCAGAACACATTTGCCGCACCCAGCAGTGTAGACCAACTCAACCTCACGGGCACAACCAACAAGTTTTTACTTTGCCTTGCGGGCATCAGGTAGATGGGGAGGACAGGCAAAACTGGAAACCTGAGGGTACAAAAGTAAAGTAGGTCAAATTAATCAGATTCAAAGCAACGCGTTCACGAGATGCACCAAGATTTTGGTCGCAGCATTACAGGATCCTCGGTTCCGGTTAAGCTCACAACGGTTGGGGGAGGATCCCTAGCAATGCCCCATTTCTAACGCGTTCTCGCATTCGCTTTTAGCGAAAGAAATATGACAACACAGCGATGGCAAATTAGGCATCGGTCCTACTTTTCGATGTTGAAATTAATTTCAAAGTACAAGGGTAGCTAAATTCATCATTTTCTGTAAACCGGCTGGTGATAAGTGACACTCAACTGCTTCTACAAAATGTCTTAAAATCATGGAGCAATCAGACTCAAAGCAAGTCAGTAACGCCTTGCAATCTGGTGTGTGAACTTCAGGGCATTCTCATGTACATCTGGTATCTTTATGACCTACAAACTATACTTGATTAATCTCTTTATACAGAGGAGGTACGAGGACCGTTTATAAGATTTTCTACTGAACCGCAGGTCAGAGTAGAATCCCAAGCTCGTTGAAGCGGACGAGCCGGTCAACCAACAGCTAGAAGCTTGAATGAGTGACTCACTCCAGCCTAACCGATGATCTCACGCGGCTTGGAGACCCGCAACCAACTTAATTCCAACTGTCGGAAACCGAAATCGTTTTCGTGCTGGCAGAGACGACAAAGGCGGAAGACGCTGGAGCGTTGCAAGTGAAACACCCGGTTGGTTTACCAAGGCCTTACTCCTAGTGACTGACAGATTGCGACTCCGCGGCGACGAAGCAAATCTCACAGGAAAGTTGCCCTTCACGTTACACTCAACGACCGGTGAGAGTCACTGACGAAAGAAAACGGTTTGGCGCCGTTGCGACGTCACACAACAGCGTGTCCGACCTGGAATGCGGAATTGAGACAGTCTGACTGCTTGCCAGTTGCCACCACTACAGAACGTCTAAAGCAGGGGTTCCCAACCTGAGGTACATGTACCCTTAGGGGTACATATACCTATCTGAAGCGATAGATTAAGCCCAAGCTCGTTTTAAACATTTTGTTTTCAGTAACTTTGAAACACAAAAACGGAGTATACGTTTATAGTTCTAAAAATCTTGAAGTCCCATCAAAAATTCAGTGGATTTTTGTTATTTTACTCAGCCTTTTTGTCATAAGAAATTTCAGGGTACATGCTCATCTGCCGAAATGCTGAAGGGGTACGTGGTCAGAGAAAGGTTCCTGATCTGAAGTGTATCAGGTTGTTTGCTTTCATCAGGCAAATGATCAAACGTCTCGTTAAGACACCAACGAATGCGTCAGTCAAAACACAAGCGCACCAAGTAATTAACAAACTTGAAGTGTGCTTCGAACGTGTACGACACGAATTCGTCGAATGATCCGCGCGACCCCACGAGTTTGCATTGCGTTTTTTACGAGTTGGCGCAGTGAAAACAAAACTTATTTGGCTGCTGTTATGGGCGTCAGGCCAGTTGCTTGAGGGAAGTTCCAACAGCGTTGGAAAGAAAATACTCTTTCTGTTGTTTCTACGACCAGACAAGGCAGTTCGTGTTTGTCGAACGCTGATCTAATTTAACGTAGTCCTACAACCAAAACAAACGTGACTGCTTCGTCAACAAGACGTGCAGCTCCCTGGAGTAATGGCGGCGCCGGCTGGTCATGTCAATGGAGAATCCAAACAAGACGAGACTCGGTCGCGGTCTTGTGGATGACACGCAAGATTCCCCCTGAAGTGCGCAACCGCGCAGAACCACCAGACCATTTGCGCAGTCAAACTCGTTTTCGCGCACTTGCAACATTCCAAACTTAAGATCGTGCATGTATCGCCATTCCTTTTACCGCTTGAAACGCTTCACTGGTTGTGCGCCAGCATCGTTGCGCAATTACACGCTCACCAAAACAAAAATTTGCTCAGTGTGAAATTTTCTTAAGGTGGAGCACTGATGACTAGAAACCAAGATGCGGACGAAAGAGATAAACACAACTGAGCTTAGTGAGGCAAAACATCAACGTTCCACGAGTAATCAGCGGTCTGCGACCAAATGCCATCTGCACGACCACCATAACCAATGACACGGGTAGTGTTTACAAGGTGAAAAAGCACGTCTGTATGTGTAAGTGTTTTTCTTATTTCAAACAAACAAAATGTCAAGCAGATAAATGCGATCTTTTGACAGTTTTTTATTAAAACTAATGGCAAATGCTAAGCAACAACATTGGTAGCAAAAATAACAAACAAAACGTTTTTGCCTGTTGGATGCGAATAGAGAACGGAGCAAGCCACCCCAACATGAAAATGGTTTAGCCAGGACACTAACCAAACAACTCTTGATTTTGAAAAAAGAATGAGTTGGTAAAAAATCTTACACCAGTATTCAGTCAAGTGACCTTAAAGAGAATGGGACAAACACTAGAAAAAATGTGTGAAACAACTCATAGCACAATTTGCTTCATGAAGATAGGACAGTTGAAGTTTCAGCGAAGTTTTATATTTCCTGGCACTTCTCTTCCATCGCCACTGTTTTCTAACATAAGCGTTCTTTTTGAAACATAGTTGCGACGTTTCACGTAATGTTGGACGACCCGGTGTCAAACGAAATTTCTGACCTCAGCGAAATTTCTGACCTATTATTGTTTGTCAGTTATTTTGCTTCTCAGAGTAAAGGAATAAAGTTAGGCGATTACTTTTTTGATGTGTGTTGTGTAAATTAAAACTATTTGATCAGATGTCAGATACCCACAACAAGCTACAGTACGGGAATAACTATAATCACTGAAAAATATTGGGCTCAGTCTTAGACCTCAATCGTTTTTCTTTTTCTAACCCTAACCCGACACACTTACCCAAACACCAAACCTTAAGCCTGAATCATCAGTTTTCTCAGCGTATTTGGTATGTAAAATATTACTCTGTGTATGCGCACATGGCGTGAAGTCAGAAATTTCGCAAGTCAGCAATTTCGCTTAACATCGGACCCGAACCTTGCACCGCGCAAATTTGAACCCATTTAACACAGATCGACGATTCATACGTCACAATCGGCTTTGCTATATGCACTGCTTTCGAAACAAGCGGGTCAAGAACCATAAATGGACTTAGTGGTTTTCGACAAATCCACTCCAGAAGAATAGAGTCTTTGCGCAAACAAGCACTCGTTGCTAACGGGGCGTCATTATCGAACACGCTGGCAACCGCGATGGAGCAAATTGACGTTCTACTTTTTTAAAGTACAAATGTAAAGTTAAATGCTATAATTCAGTGGCCCCCAACCTTCTTTTAACCATGCCCCATCTAATCACCTCTAAAATCCTGGCTGCCCCCCATGTGGTGGTAAATAATGTGCACTTCGTTTCAGTTAAGCTCAAAACGCCCAAAACTTGGTTCAAACAAACTTCCAAAGAACATGGCGTCCGTGAAAAGGAAGAAATGAATTAAAACATTAAATTCAAAACTTTGGTCCCAGACCTCATCGGTCGGCCTTGTGCCCCTTAAAATCAAATTGCCGCCCTGTTGGCCGTACGCCCCACGTGGAGAACCAGTGCTTTATGCAGTGCTGTTGCCATAGAAAACATGAATGAAAAGACACGCAAAAATTCAACTTACACTCGCTTATGCAGAGGTAGCATATTGTTAGAACGACGGTGTGTCCACTGAACAAGTAATCACCGCAGTACAGGTGGGATCCGGTCACGGTCAGCCCCCCACCGATCAAGACGCTTGCGGCCCGGATCAACATCAGGGATATTTGGCCGTGGGTCTGCAGGACGTAAAAAGCGATTGAAAACGCTTCAAACATCGCAAAAAAGCAGTTCTCCGCAAACAACAACGCGAGACATCAATCACTTCTCACCCAGCAAGCGCAGGGACGCTGGGGCTTAGCTAGCATTCAGCGGTAGAGCGCCCACAAGGTTTGTCAGGCGCCGTCGCACGCTTTTTCGAGATTACAATGATGCCCGATTCAATGCCTATACAAATATGCACAACGAACGAGAAATCTGCCAAAAAAACGCAATTCACATCGGCACAAAAACAGGAGATAGCTGCTCTCTGAAAGCGCTCCCTGTTTTGGGCGCACACCGCAGACAACCGTGCATACGCTTACCTCAAAAACAAACACGATGCTATTATGCTCGTATCGCTAAACCCTAAGAATTTTCTTTCAACCACGAACGTTTTATGGGAGATCTCGCTGCACCCATACCGCGATTCTATTGTACACAGGGAAGGCATGTTTTTCCCGTTCACTTGCACAAAGGCTTTCGATCAAACTGGTCCCGAATATGCGTCGAGGCACAACTGTAAGCCAATGGACAAGCGGGCCCGTAGCCACCGGGAGCAGCCCCCACAAATTTATTGTGCCCAGAAAAATTCGTTTCAAACATATTAAAAACAAAAATCTTGCCCTCCAAAACGTATTTTACCCCCCAAGCCTTGCAACCTGGCTACGGGCTTGTGGACAAGCGCCAAGTCCTGTCCGCTGGCACCGAGGCTCCCTGCTCAGATCACCACTAACCTTCGGGGCGCACTTGAAATGAAGGCCAGGAACCGGAAGTGTCGTCACAAACATCGTGACGCATCGATACAAATACAGGGTTCCCACAATGAAGAAAATTCGCCGCACAACAATGAACCTGCGAAAACAAAAAGTCATTTGAATTCGTCGAAGGTTTGGCAGAATCAGGCTAACTAAGATTAGGCACAAGCAAAATGTCAGCAGATCAACGGACTGTATTTCTGTCATCCAAGCTTAAAATAGGCCCGGGGTCTAACCTGCGGCCATGAACCCCCAAGGGCTCCATGAATGTGGTTTAAAGGGTTATACGCTTTGCTCTGACGTTTCGGAAGGGTTAATTGGCTTTGCAGACATATTGATTGCTACTGCGATAATCAAAACCTAATTTAGAATATTTACTGCAACGTTTCTTGAATGGTCCGTAACTTTTGTTAGGATGTACTGTGGGGTCCGTGACCCACAAATGTTTAAAAAACGCTGGTCTAGACAGAAGCTGGCAGGATGGAGGCGAAATTTTACCTAGTATTTTTCGCCAGCAGGGAAAATTGAAAATGCGAACACACACTGCTCTTCAACACACTGTTGCTACCGTGTAGCGAACGATGGTATTTGCTTTCAACTTAAGGGAATGCTTCATCAGCAACAGGCGTTGCATGATTTTTTGAGCTCTGACGCAATAAAGGCAAGTGAAGCGTGATTGAAGGTCGACGACTTGAAGAAAACAAGTCGAGCACGGCATGCCGCAGAGTTGATTCTCCTGCTGAGCCTACCTGCAGCCTAGTGACGCCATTTACCTTCTTTGCAGTAACTTAGCGCCTTTTCAGTAGCAAGGCTAAACAGATTTTCATACTTTTTCACGATGGTTTGCAGCTGAAAGACGTGGTGAGCTTAACTTCCTTCCTGAAAGTGAGATTTTCTGAAAAACCTTTTGACAATTTTGCTTTAATCAAATTTCCTCCTGCATTTTCCCTTGATTGTTATCGCCAACTCTTGCCAGCGTTAACTGTTTAACGATTGAAGCGTTGGTTCACTGAAACAAGGGCAACCTACATTAGGCAAAAGCTTGCCCATCACGCTCCCAGACACCAGAAAAAGCCGACCAGGCTTGTCACAACGTCACGGCTGAGTATCAATGCTTCGTTTCTTGTTGAGCTGAGTAACCGATCGCGAAGAGATAATTAGCTGGACCGCTTTGTATTCACGACAATTTTGCTGGATTTCTACGGCCGCTGCGTCCACTAGCGAACGTTTATAAGAGATTTCAGGCACTCAGCAGAATTACTACGCAAAGCGCCGACCTAAAAGTTGAAGTGGACCAGTGTCGGCCGAGACGGTTGCGTAACATGCGTAAAACAAGTTGCTCAGTCGGGACTGAGACTTCGTGCTTTTTCAGTTGTCTTGAAAAGACGCTTATGAAAAGTTAAGGTTCAGTGGTAAAATATAACGCCAGTGCAAATATCTTACCATTTAACCAGTCACAAGTTGAAAACGCAGCGGACTTGTGCAGTGTTATTGCACAAGTCAGCTTAGGTGTGAGGTTACTGTTTTGACAAGTGTCACTTGTTCAGCCGTGTTTGACCTATGTTTGTTGGGTCAATCGTTTAACTGTCTGCTGTGTTTCATTTCCTCCATTGAGGAAGTATTACTTCCGTGTTACCTGCTCTGATCAGAGAGTTGTACATGACAGGGCTGTACGAATAGCTTTTGAAATACCCCACGTTCCTCATGGCGCACACACGCCCACTTCCAACCAATTTCATCCACTGCAGCGTGCGGAATAACAGCACCAACGGGCAGTCGCTGCAACAGCAGGGTTCCCACAAATGTTGACTAGAAATTCCCCATAAATGAGTTCAAAATTCCCAAAATTTCACACAAATTCCCTAGATTTTGCACAAAGCAGTGTGTAATTCTCACCTAACTTTTAGCATTTCAAAATACAGTATAAGCCAACGAGGACGCTGGAAAGCGGGAAAAAGACAGAGGCATTGTCCAGCCTGGCCTTTGAAAAAGGGGGCAACGAGAGTGGAAGTGCATTTTTCATAACAGTATCAGGACAATTTCCTGATTTATCAAAATCGAATTGAATTAAGTTCATTGCAGCTATTTGCG
>JGI24159J19872_10002127_pt1 | contig 23153 bp, 12 predicted proteins | sample Ectturendosymbi4_FD_19872 | JGI IMG/M metagenome (IMG submission 19872) | reverse complement strand
TTGTATTTCCATCGTGTACGGTTAACGCCAGGGCTGTGAAGCCGGAACACAAATTCTAGGCTCCGGTTCCAGGCATCTAAATTTTTTGGCTCCAGCTCCGGCTCCAAAATGATTTGCTCTATTACAAACTAAAAACCACTGCGTTTTTTGTACAATTCGCTTGTGCCACAAACTATGTCTGTGGAACCGGAACCGAAATTTCAGGCTCCGGATCCACATCTGAAAGTTTCAGGCTCCGGCTCAGTTTCAATCGTTCAAAATTGTCTGGGATCCGGCTCGACGGCCTTGGTTTATCCTATATATTCTTTATAAAGGGTGCGCCACACATCTAGGTTCAGCCAAAGGGTGCGTAGCTAAAAAATGTTTGAGAACCCCTGACGTTGAACTTCGCCGAGTAAATCTCAATGGCAATACAGACACACCAAGTGTCTCTGGCACACTGATTTAATTTCGAAGTTGTTTTCATGGATTATCTTGGAACGGGTCAGTGGTCTCAGTTTCCATTATTGCTGTTGCGACTCCTCACCGAGCAGAACAGCAGATCAGGCTGCTGGAGAAAACGATCAGAATAGTTTCTGTTGTTTTTTGTTGAACTCCGCCGCAACATCTAAAAAGAAAGTTTTTTTGGTACTTGGTGGAAAACAACAGAAAATCACTGGGCGGGCCAAGCAAGAAGCCGCGTTTGGAGTGGAAGGAAAAGTGCATTCAAACTTTAACAAACAAAAGAATAACTTTTCCTTTTGGGCTTTGCTCTAGTGATCTGATTGAACAGAAAATGGATGGCTGATTGACAACTGCAAGCATGCAATCTAGAACCACAATGAAATTCAGGCAAATGGTGGAAGCCTAGCTTTCCAGCTAAGACAAGAAGATGCAAAAACCAGCGTCTCGTAAGTACCCGATATGCTGGATGATGGCGCATCTGTCATCATCAAATTGGGCAAAGTGACCGAGAAACTTCGATGACGGCCAGTCTGGATAAAAACTCAGTGAATGCAGCCAACCTATTTTCCGTTAAAGGAGTCTGATACCAATCAACCTTTAAGTATTACGTATCAATTTTAAATACGACATGTTGGTTCTCTATTCTCGCTTTGAGAGTAAATGAAGACGTTTCCATGACTGCCAAGGACAAAACGATTTTAACATTCTTCAAAGCAGAGAAAATAACTGCACATAATGAATGAATAATGTATTACGGTAAGGTCGTTTACCAGATGTTTAGACAACAGCCTTTCCTGAAAATCACGATGTCATCTACAAGTCATTCCCGTAAAGTTATACAGTTTCTGTAAGAACGTACTTTCTTGCAGAAGACCAATGATAAATTTGATACACAATAGTGGGAGTCCGAATGAAGGTACTGTGTTCTGGTTGAGAGCATTATCCCAGGGTAACAGTCCGTCAGAAGGGCAAAGTATAGATTGCTTTGAGCAAAGCATGCAGTGCTGCATGCTCAGTCGTTTCAGTGACAATAGGTCAGTGATTCCCAAAGTATGGGTCGCGACACAAACAAGGGTTGCAAAGGGTAAAAAACGGGTCGCGTTCAGTAAATAAGTCTTTAGTTAATTGTTGTAAAGCTTTAAAAACGAGACAATCGAATGGCTGCTCAACACCTGCTGCCCCCGACACCACTTTTTCATCCAACTGACAGTAGGTTTTCATCAAATGACGACGAGAACACGAGAACAATAGAAATCAACGAACGCGCGCCATTGTATGACGTAGTGATAGCAATGATAACGACGATGTAAGGGCAAGGGAGATAATGGACAGTAGGTTGTGAAATAAAAGAGCGATAAAAATAAACTGTACACTGAACTGAAACGAAGCAAAGGTATGCAATCTAATGTTCTGCCAATTACGGCCAAAGGTCGCTTTGTAGATTTGTGGAAAAAGGTCTCAACTGACCTCGGGTGTAGAATTAACGAAAAACGATTCAATAAAATTGTCTTTTTCAAAATCACTCTCAAACGCAACAACCTGGGTTTGCGACAAGTTTTCACGTGATGCTCCAACCGTAACGTGTGTTTAGCAAGCGCACTTTTTGTCGGGATCAAAAATTTTTATATAGCTGATGTGCTCTTTTTGCGTGTTTTAAAGGGACTATTTATTTCACCAAAGTGTGTTGCATATTTTCAACTTTCCCTTTTTCCTCTTTTCAAGTTCTTTCAATCTCTTTCATCATAGGCTGAATTATTGGACCAAAACAACTGACATTGAAAATGAACTTGCCAATTTACTGCCAAAAATCATACATACAATCATTAGTTGTTTTTTTTATGTTGAAATATCTTTTACATGCATTTCAATTCGCTTATAACGTCAATTCGTACTTCATGAAATTCCCTAGAGGTGCCGTTATGGGCAAATTCTTTATTTACCTTGCTTGTTAACTCAAGGGTTGAAGTTCCTTGCGTGTTGTGTTCTCCCAGACAAGAAATTTTACGGTAATAGCTTTTACTGATGCAANTATGTACGCGNCTTCGATGACGCAACGCAAAGGTTAAAAGCGACGGTTCCGGATCGAAGGTTCTGACTCCCTACCCTGCCTGTGTTATTGTAGTTGTGCGCTTGAGCTAGGCTATTAAAGACGCGCATGGCGCACTAAAAGGACCCGAGCAATCTGCACGTCCGTGCGGCCCGCTTCTACTGAAGATTGCACCTCGGGAAATGAAACACGCACTCAAAATGCATGTGCCAGGGCTTGGTCCAGATCGAAGTAATTATAACCAGTCACGACTTTGGTCCAGATTACACACTACACTAGCCCAAATTACACAGATCACCCCCAAAGTGAATCTACACAGAAACTGAATGTACTATATTGAAAATTTTTTCACCGTTCAGGATTTTTGAGCAACTTGCTCTTGCCCTGAAATTTTTCACTGTATTGAACATACTTCTACATTCAGGATTTCTGAGCAACTTGCGCTTGCCCTGAAAAACAGGGTTTGCCCTGAAAATTTTCACTGTATTGAAACATTTTTACCATTCAGGATTTTTGAGCAACTTGCACTTGCCCTGAAAAACAGAGTGTGCCCTGAAAATTTTTATTGTATTGAAACATTTTTACCATTCAGGATTTCTGAGCAACTTGCGCTTGCCCTGAAATTTTTCGCTGTATTGAACATACTTTTATATTCAGGATTTTTGAGCAAATTGCGCTTGCCTTGAAATTTTCCAAGCCAGGGGGGCTGCCACTCCCCCGCCTAGTACGGCCATGTTGACAGGTTGGAATGCGTGGCTTCCCAGCATGGGTGTCGGGAGGATTTTTTCAGTGGGGGGGCATCAGTGGATTTTTTTCAGGTGGTGACCAAAAGCATTTTGTCAGGGGGGAACCACATGGTAAAATTTCATTTTACCAAATTAAAAATAACAGAAACACATTTTTTGCAAAAACGCATAGAAAAAAATCAAATTCAAAATGTAGAGGGCAACGCCCTTCTGCATTCCCCTTACGACGCCGGTGGTTCCGAGTCGTATGCACAGTGGCGTTGAACCTCTCACCACCCTGGCGTAAGTTGAACAACATTTCTCTTCCCATAAACGATCGAAACCCATTTTCACAGTTTTGCTTCTGACAAGGCTGCTGTTGTAAAATTTATCACCAAAGGGGATGACGTTTTGTACGTCCACGAACAAGAAAATGAAGTTAACATCAAATGTTCCCAATTATTTTTCAAGTTTCACAACTAGAGGTTGAAACATTTTGCACGGACAAAACCATCAAAAATCAAACAAATAAAAATTCACTGACTTTGACGACATATCATTTTCTTTCGTGAAAGTGGGTGAATTATATGCAAATTTTAAAGTATCTGCTGTGCCAATCATTTGTTGGCACGTTTTGTTAGTTCTGTTATGTCACAAAAGAGTCTCAAACACACGCCTCCCTGAGCTTTGTTTGGCGGCCTTTCGTATTCGTTGCCTCTTCCCACTGGATCATAATCTCGATTCTGAAGCTCTGTTTTAATTTTTCTTTCGACCTACTATCGTGGTGCTACATTCAAATGCCACGCTTCGATCTCCTTGTGACGTCACATTGAAATGATAATGTCGGAAAGCAAGGTAAGGAAACCACTAGTTATGATTACAGTAACCAAGAATAGTTCACGGATGGCGCGCACCAACAATGAAAGTGTTCTCAAAATAAACTGACAATTGTTGTTCAGGAGAATCAACAGGGCGGGAATCAGAGCGACCGCATCATCATCCGAAGACAACGAATCAAACAAACTGTACAGGGAATGATACGATCGCAACGATTCACTCTGTGAGAGAGACAGCTGCTTAGAGCATGACCAGGGATCTGACATGAAGAGGAGCGGAACTGAAGGGAGGCTTCACTTAATAGAAGAACCGCACATCTTTTCTGGTCGTCCCACCCAGTTTGATGTTAATATTCAAACGAACCTTGAAGTTTGTCCCTGGTAGTTTTGACAGTAAATTAACCTATTTCATCATTTATTGCTTTTAACGTAGTTTACCTTGCATGAAAGATTTGCAATAGTATTTTGAACGATTCCACAGAACAGAACATGTGAAATTGCAAATGATGAGCATTCCTAACTGGCGGCTGGTAAGTGAAATTCCCAAAAAAATTGTAAAAAAGCACATTAAGGCAGTAAAAAGTAAAAATGTAAGCAAACAAACAGATTACCGACGCAGTTGTCACGGTGGGGAACGAACATTCGACATGCTGTTGCAATCGGCAGCTCAGCAGCAAGGATGGACTTGATTATAACTGATTCGATCTTCACCATAAGTTCTGTTGTGTTGATTCCTTCTTGTTTCAAATACCGCAACATGGCGCTCATGCTCCACTTATTTCCATAATCTTCTACATCCGGGTCTTCACAACTGAAGTTTCGAACATCAGAACAAAAGAAGAAATAACAAATATGCCAAATTAATTCGCAGAGAAACGGTTCAAAACTGGTGAAAACCATTTCGCCAGCTTATTGCAGCAAACGTTTTCAAAACAAGAACCCACCGAACGTAATCATGACTTTTCTTGTTGATTGAGTAATTCGTCAGGTGCATCATTTGATTTTTCAAATGCCTGTTGGTTTTCTCATATTTGACAGTTGCGAACCTAAAAAATATATGACATGAAAAATATTTTTCACAGACATTTCTTTTCCATGATAAGCCCTATGAATATGGCATGCTGTTGCAACATCATTTCAACTTTCTAAACAACATTAACCTGAACGTCAAACATGAAACACTGTTCTTCACTGCATACAACAAGAGTTGTTAAAACAAGCCGCTCTATCGCAAGCAAAAGAATCGGTATGAGATTAAGGTAAGTCATCCTCATCACCTCGTCAACCCCTCCTCGTACATGTAGATGAGCAACGGGTCGTATGAAGTGACAGCGACATAGACCCTCACGTCAAATTTAAAGCCATCAATCAGAAGTGGGTTGCTTATGTATTTACACACCATTATGTTGTCTTCCAGTGGCACTTGGTTTGGCTGAAATATATTGGAATATGGAGTAAAAGAGTAAACATAGTAAATCAGATGACAAATTGAAGTTGAAAAAGTTTTTAAAATCAACGTTTAGCATTTCGGAACACAATTTGTTTACTCCAAAGCTGATTTTCAGATGGAAACAACTATACGCACAAAAAAGATGCGAAAAGGAGAACATTCCCATCATCAGCATTTTCGACAAACTCGGAGGAGCTGAAAATGAACAACTAAAACGATGCTAAAGACAAACGAAATCTATTCCAAACAGGAAGTTCGTTCTCCTGGCGATAATTTTTATTTTTTAGCCGACGTTTCGTAAATTAAATTTGTTCCATTCTCATTTTACGCAAATAAATGTTCTGATTACCACGGCGCAGCAGCCACAGCCGCCGCCATGAAGGTGGAACGGAGGATGCACATGTTTCCCGGGCAGTCACATAAGCGCGCATTGAAGCGCAGAGTAAATCGTAATTTTCTTAACGTCGTGCACTTGCGCATGCGCGTTACGTCATTAGCAGAGCACACGGCGAGGGGAGACCATCGCGAGGGTGACGGCGACGCTGTAATTGCCAGGATCACATAAAGGCTGCACAAAATGTGGCTGAAAAAGAATGGAGTCTTACGTTGTTGATCAGGTAAATCCCCCTCCCTCTCGATGACGCAATTGGCTTCACAATCCAGGATCCTTTTTCTTTCACAAATGCAGCTGCATTAAAAGGAATCGCAGTAGATAATACAATTGCTTCAAAATCTTAAAAACTAATATTGACATCGTAACCTTAACGCACATTTGCAAAAAAGCAAAGTTGGCAGTGCTGTTGAACTTTAACACAACGCATGAGAAGTTAACTAATCTACAGCTTTTTGTGTGCTTAGAGAGCTACTTACCGCAAAATTCTTGATATTCGGACGGCATCAGAAAGCTTTTTGGGATAAAATCGAAGTGCTTTGTGCCTTTTGTGTGGGCCATTCGTTCTATGTTCTTGTACAGTCTATCTTTGCGGGTAATCTCATAAGATCTGCAAAAGTACATGAAGTTCAGCTTTCATAAAAACAATTTGCATTCCACTTTGACAGTCAAGATTAACATTATTGCAATATGTTTATCAGTGAACAAAGATTACAGTAAAACGAGAACGCGATTCAACAAATCCTCATGCGAGTTAATTTTTTCAGATATTTTTTGTCATAAAGCTGACGTCGTGTGTTATTGCTGCATACTATTTAGCAACTGATTTAGATACTGAACATATTTTCTTTGAATTAATAAAGGCTGCTAGCAAACCAAATATCTGCAATAATGCCTGTACAGTGAACCAGCAATTCTGCATGCAGTGACCACCTTCCCCACAAGCAACGTTATATCGGGTCCCTAAACCTCTACACCTGGCATCAACTCAATTACCGCCAATTTATGAGAGTCAGATCACGAGTATGTTTCGTGGCTCCACAATTTGCCCATCATTTGTTGAATTGTGCTGACAATGTAAATATTTGTTTATAAAAAGCTGAGCCTGATTTATATAAACCTTTGGTCATGTCTTTGTTGCTTCTCACAAGACTCTGCAAAACTTCAAATCTTTACTCTGTTTCAAAGGCAGATATATTGTAGTTTTGCACAAAATAAAAATTGCCCCTTCACTCAATTGTAAATTGCACCAAACGGCACTCACTAATTCATTCTTCAAAACAAAGATTACCATAGTGTTGTAATTTGCATAAATTGAATATATTTGTATTTCTACACTTTGTTTTCATAAACGTGATTAGCTAAGCTAGAATTCACTTATGTTGCAAATACTACATTTAAAGTTCTATCATAAAAAGTCCATCTAACTTTTACTCATTGAATAGGAAAATATTTTACAAAATTAAAAGTTTTTGTGGATTATTCCCAAGATTTTCCTTTGCTTATAAAATGCATGACAGGTTACAGTTTTATTTTCTAATAATGTTGTTTCATTTGTTGCAGTTTGCATTTATTTACAAATACCAACATTGTATATGTGCAGCTTACACACACAAGCTGGTATTTTTAAAAGGTAATGCTAACAAGCAAAGGAATTGCTGCCTCCACAATGGTAGCCACTATTACCATAGCATTTTTAATCTTAAATCAGATGTAGCCAGCAATGTTGTCAGAATACAGCACAACCTGGTGTAGCAATACCCTTTTCTAGATTATTTTCATTGTTATTTGGAAGAATTTCAACTTCTTATCAATGGCAAAGGTTAGTAATCACTCAATTATAGTTAAATTTTGCAACTGTTTCCAAAAATTACAAAACATTTGTTGAAGAATGTTAGGTGCAAAAAGCAAGAATTAATAAGTTCAGTTGAAAAGCTGATCAACTAGAAAAAGCTAGTACAAACTGTAACTTCCACATAATAACATTATTCACTTCAAGACATTTTTCATGTTTTTACATAAAAAATACATTTAATAAAAATGTCTGATATTTTTCAATAGTAAAATTGCAAAACTGGAGGTACAATTTTAGGAGCACAAGCAGCTGACATCCATTGATTTGACAAATTTGTTTCTACTGAACTCTACCTTCAGTTTGAAAGCACAGCTCAGTAACTGATATCATAAATCAATTGCTTGTATTAGAAACACAACCTATTTCCCAAAAAGGTAAGACTTAAAATTGGAAGCCCTATTGACGCTGTGTACACTATAGACCAAAACACAAAACAGAAAACAATTATGTGCATGTTATCACATGTGAAATTTTAACATATTTCTGATGAACATCACAGTTCTCCAAATAATGATTGTCAAAATTGTAGCATGCTAATTTAATCAAGATTTCAAAAAACAACAAATTTATTTGTAGAGCAAGATATACATAACAATAGCAATCACATGACACAACATAATAGAAGCACAACCTTGGAAAATGGTTCACTTTCTGAAATTCTTGAAGGCTTCTCAATGAAAATGGTTTTAAATGTGCTCCTGTCCACATCAAATTAAAATCAGCACTGTTTGGGTGGACCTTAGAAAAAAAGAGCATACAGATGCTGAAGAAAGTCTCCCAGGTACACATACGTTCAAGAAACATTAGGGAAACCACGTTCATTGCTTTTTTAATATCATTTACAAAAAATACTTTTGATTCCAATGAAAAACAACAAGTTTATTTCCACATCTCAAGATCTTGCAAAGTACTTACGTTCTAGACAAAAAAAAATTCTGAAATGCTATTCATGATAATTTCCTGTGTTTAACATTCAGTGTTTTTAGCTTTAGTTCAGCAAAAATTTATAAATTACTTGTTTATAACAATCATACTCACATACGCACCAAACTCTTTGCAAAAAATCTCAAGGGCAAAAGCTTGTTTTACAAACATGCAACATATGCCTTTCAAGAAAAGACAACTTGGTGCCAATGGATAGTCATGAACAAATAGTTAAACAAAAGAACGAAAATCACCTCAACCTGTTGAGTCATGACCTAAGTTTTAGTTTTAGATAACCAACATTTAACAACTCAAAGAAATAATGTAGCTGAACTTTGCCCACAGATCCTCAAACAGCAAAATCAACCAACAATGACTGCCACAGTGATCATAGACTATCACAAAGAGCTGAGCAGTGAAATGGAGAACAATCTATTTCTTTGCATTGATAAACTTCAACCTTTCCTGTATTGTTAATATAAGCTTTTATTTATGCTTTGCAGGTGTCATTACCTGATAAATGCACATATCTACATGTGAAAGTTGGATGCACTACAAATTAAAATCTATTTCTAAAAAAGAATAAATGCTCAGCTAATAAGCATCATGCACTCTTTCACAACAGCTTGCTTCATCAGCCATTTAGCAATGTTTTATAAAAATCTACACAAAATTGATGTTTTTATGACTATTATCAACATAGAAAGTAGAAATTAAAATATCCAAGTCATAACAATGGAAAGATATCAACAGAATATATAATTCAGAGTTGGGTTTAGCATAAAAGTCATAACAACCACGTATTCTCATTTTCCCCCTCAAATGTGTTTAAATCTAGAATTACCCACGTTTGCCAAAATAATGATCCCTTTCTGACAGTTCAGCTACCTACTTTATACATCATATGTCTATATATATACATACTAATGATACTGCTAACATGAAAAACAATAATTGGTGAAAGAATTATAATGATCAATAGAACCATTGCAACATTAAACACATTAAAAACAATTCTAATTAAATAGTTAGCAACTCAAACAGTTTTTGTACCTACTTCTTTACATTTCAATATTTTCCAACAATTGTAAATGTTAAAATTCGCAGAGCAGCTATATGTACTATTCCCATTTGTGCTGTTACTTTGATGCACTATTGGATGCAACAGTAAAAGCACTTATCATTGTAAATAAATAATCATTTTTCAAGACCTTTGCATTTTATCCATGTGCACGCATCGTTACCAAAAATGATTTCATGAGTGGAAAAGAAAACAGCTCAGCAAAACATTTTATCTTTAAATACAGCCTTAAACTTTTGAGTTAGAACCTTACCTCATGAAATCCATATGCAGACAAAATGGAACGAACCAACTTGCTTTCTGTCTTTACCATTTTGTAGGAAAGATGATATTTTTCTAAAAAGTATAATGTAAAATATTTATTTCATATCGTTTATTGCAGTCTTGCTTGTTTTCTTAAAGCACATTGAACTTGACATCTTTGTTTGCATAGTTGTTTTTCTATTTTTACACGTAAATCATTAATATAAAAATGCAGTTTAATTTCCAACTCCCATATTTGCATGCAGTTATATTTATTAATTTATCAAGTATCATTGAAGTTTTTTGCATCACACACTGTATAAGTGCTCAAGATTTTGAATGTCTACTCATCCGGTAAAGTAAAAAAATTTTGGGACATGGATAATGATTTATGCTTTGTTGTGAAAAAATAAACCTTTTTACACAAACAGTTAATGCAACTGTTGCAAAGTTGACATGGTCAAACGTGTGGTACAGTCACCATAAATGAAACTTGAAACTTGGTTTTTGGAAAACTACTAATGAAACAATACTACGCACTAATGTCAGGAACTGCAGTGCTGCAACGTCAGAGGTCAAAAATTCCCAAAAACCAAGTTTCAAAACAGCTATGCCACATTAAACTCAACACAAAAAAGCCCAATGACAAATAGTATTACCATCAAACAAAAGCAAATGTAAGCACAAACTGCAACTAAACCACAAAAACAATCAACATGAAATTTATGATTCGAGTCAAAGGTTTCAACAAAAACTGAATTTTTTCATGTCTTATTTTGATTTGAATGCATACACATTGCTAAAAATTGCACAACAGAATGAAGTTCGGCTGATTTGGAGGAAAGCAATATTGCCTTGAAAATATTTGGTAATTATGCATCGTAGTTGATATTTTGATCTTTGTTAAAGTTGAATCACACTGTTTACCCTTCTGTAACTCTCACCCATCAACAAAGACAGTGCTCACCTCCAATAGCTTTAAGTTTTTTTTCCCTGGTTATTATGCTTTCGGGACGAAATATTATTAGTGGACTTCTTTTTGTTCCACTGCCAGTCCAAAGCAAGGCTGATGTTTCACTAAAAAATTAAAATATCATTAATGCTTTATGATAAATATGAATGAATTTAGAACAAAAATTCAGCAATCATCAGTCCAATCAAATTATTTAGAAAAGTAAATACATGTCCATGTGAAATTTTTTGTTTGGTTTAAGCTGACCTTATGAAAGAAATTTATAACTTTTGTTTTTAAAAATGAGATGTAGATTAGCAGATTTTAAAATCTTACAATCAAAAAATATCATTACCATAGAACAGCTCACGGTTTAAAGTACAGATCTGAACACATGTAACTAGTCTCCACAAAGGAGATGCAGTCGAATCAATCAGCAAAGTTTTAAAAGGAAATCAATTTCATGTAACTCTATGCATTATTTGCCCTGAAATTTTATTCAAATAGAATCTTATTAGCAATGAAGTTGCCAAAAAGATCTTAATATCACTAAAGTTGCTACTGAATCAGTAAATTGTTGACCTACCCTTCCCAAGAAGCAACTTTCCAAGCAATAGTTTTGAAAGGATTTTAAATAATCGAAAAACAACAACTGGCTCAATTTTGGACTGTGCAACCTGTCCAGCCTCATGCTGTGCATTAACGGATGGGTGCAAAGAAAAGCTTTATGTGTGATGCAGACATTAGCCTGGCACCAGTGCAGCATTCACTGCAGAAGTGGATGCATGGCCTGTGGTGCAAAGTAAGTCTAGAGATAGGCCCCTGTAGGCTGTAGACTACTTTTGATATTCTGAATGCAGTACAAAGAGAGTGTAATAAATCTTTCTGTTCTTCAAAATTTTAGAACCAAGCTCGATCACACATCCCTACATGCCATTACAACTTAAACTTTTGGTTACTCAAGAAACCTTGTGAAATCTCCAATTTTAGGTCTTTAAGTCCTAAATCAGTGCAAACCTAAATCAACAGAGTTGAAAATACTGTTCTACCAGATGCGTAACTTGGAAGTTTAACAACACATGTGTATTTGGTCACAGTATCACCAGTCTGCAATGCCTACTGCATATTTATTTAGACCATGGTGCTCAGCACAAGTGTTTTATAAGGCAGTGGCTACAGAACCGCCATGGATCTTTAAATTTGAAACCTTATTTGACTGCCTCCTGCAATGTGACAGTAATGCACGATGAGCATGCAGTAGGCTTAGTAGAAACATAGTAAAAACAAAGGTAAACCTAAAACCTATCCCTAACCTAATACTGAGCTAACCCCAACCTAACCATAACCTAATGCTAAACTAACCTGACACTAACCTAATGCTAACACCTAAACCCAACCCCTAAAGCAAAAGTTTGGAAAGTTTTGAAAGAAGTAAAGAAAAACTGATCCCATGAATTGAAATGTGCAAGCAGTCACTATTACAAAAACGCAAGGTGCTAAGGTGAGAGGCGAACCCACAACTGTTGGCATGGCAGACTTGAGACGTATCCGTTATGTTACCAGGTCGACTCGGGAATAAGTTTAGAAATAAGATCCATGGATGGTTGCATAGCCACTTCCTTTTATAACTGTATCAAGACACAGCAAATAGTTTTTTTTTCCTGCAAATTTGAAAAGCCTGCATCACCAGTTGTTTCTTTAAATAGTAAAAGTGTAAAATTTTATGAAAAGGTCAAGATTCTTAGCGTACTATGCCAAGCCTAACTGAATGGTGATAAGAACATTCAAAAACAAGTGAAATCATTTTATTGAGCAGCAAACATGCTCAAGGGCACCTTTGTTCCTTTGTGATTTACTGACAGTTAAACAACGTTGCATGCCTATTGCATGTCAATGTATGATTGTCAATTATATAACATATACATAGTCTGGTATTAAATGTGTTTGTATTGCCTAAAACAACACCCATCAAATTTTACATTTAAATCTCCATGGATGTAAGTATTTTCCTACCTTAAGTTGCCTATTTTGTCAGGAATTTTGACATCTTGATTAGAAGCAAGTTTCATGCATTTGCTCAACAATGTGAATCTTGTAGCTTTTTATCAGTTCACATCACATGTCTGATGCTTAATGCAAATCTCAATTTTTCTTACTGTGTCATGCTGAAGCATGACAGTAACCAACTGGAGTAGTTGATGCTGCATTGTTACAGTGCTACCTCCTATTCAGTATGACCTACATATACCTAGCCCGTGATGTGTTGTGACTAAGCTTTTTTTTGCCCATTGTGTTGTATCAACTCACTCCTGTGGTAAGTCTGACGTAAAGAAGTTAAAGAAGGTAAATTAAATCATATCTGGAGAATCACTTGCAACATTTTTTAAAAAGCAATCTCTGTAGTTCAAATCCTATGCTTTTCTGAGATGTACAGTATACTAGAGGCATTCAAATTCAACAGAAACTTTCCAATCAAGGAGTATCAATGCCCTTTCAAATGCTCAGGTGTTGCATACAAGTTAGTATGTTCTTGTAGTGACTTCTGTATTGGTCAGACCCATTGCAACCTCATCAGCTTACTTTACAACATCAAAATTCCAAAGAATCAAAGCTACATGGCTACACCACAACATGCTTTGAAAGCATTGCAATTTTGATGAACCAGTTATCTTCCTTTCCACTAATGATTGTTTCCACCTTAACATTGACAAACCATTCATGATACAAGACAATGCTAAATGTCAACCTCAGCTACACACCATTGTTCAATCTGAATGTTTGACTCAGACAAAGTTAATTCTCTTGTTAACTGATTGCTTTCCACAATGTGTGTCTACGAGTTTCTCTCATATTTTTTTGTTTATGTTGCACCTGGATACTGGTGCAACATTTGTATACTTTATCTGATCATTGCTGATACTGAAAGCAGTTTACTGATTTTTGGTTGTGGCAATTGGCGGCAGGCCGAAGCCTGAAATTTGCTTCTTGCTGGGACAGTTGGGATGAATGCCCTTGCCCAAGGAGCGCTACAGCAATTCACTCAGTGGTCGTGGATCAAACACCCAACCTTTCAATTGAGAAGCAGACACTTTACCACTGAGCTCATGCCTTCCATTTGTTAAACAGCCAATATGATTTCAACCTGCTCCTTGGTTGTTGCATTGTTTTTCTTATACTGTTCAACCAATTTCATTAACATTTAAAGCTTGGCCCCAATATCAAAATATTTTTCACTGCTGATAAGCCATGCTAATACTAATATTTTTGCATTACCTAAACCACAGTTGAAGGACAATACAATGCATATTAAACAATTGGCAAAAATTAGAATAAATTACAACAAACGAAATATATGAAAATATTTGCCTTTTTGCAAAAGAATGATTTAATACTCAAAATTTAACAAGTTTGGAGTTAGAATGAAGGACCACACAATACTGAATTCTATACAGATGTCGCTCACTATAGAAGTCAAACATCCCTTTGATTTGTGCACTGTCAGTCATCTACTTATCATACTAACACTTACCACAAACTGGTTTATTTTGAGGACAATCATATGACTGGTCTGTACATTATTCACTAATTCAAGTTGTCAGGGTGCTGGTGAAGAACAGGACTATGCATTAGAATTAATAAATCAGCGATAGAACAAAAACTTAGTGTGGTGGTCAGATTATGGCACCAAGAAGTTCGACACAAAGAAGATAAAACATTCAGCCACTCATGTTTTGAAGTAGCAATAGAGATCACCTGCTGAAATTACTCTATTACTGCTGGAAACCATGGGTGACTGAACGTGTTGTCTACTTAATTTTGATCTTCTTGGCTATGCAGTCTGACTGCAACAAATGGCCACCCAATAAGAGTGATTTGAAAGGTGCAGTAAGCCCCTCGCACAAAGACCTTTTGTTGAAAGTCATCTTGATGTAAGGCTGGTTGAAAGTTAGGAGAGATGTGATGGTTGATGTCACATAATCACTGCGATATATATAAAATTACCATAAACAGAAGGCACATCTAAGACCTTCCCTACATAAGCTTATGATGAACAAATACTAACAGAGTGGTCACATGGGTGATCTCTACTGCTACTTGAAATCTTGGGGACTGAACATGTTGCCTGCTCAGTTTCAAAATTCTTGGCAATGTAATCTGACTGCAACATTGGGCTCCTGAACATTTAAAATAACACAGTAGAATAGTTGCTTTCATGAGCAAATTTTGTCAATATATATTGGCAGAATTTTGTTCATGTAACCCCAATGCTATTGTTATATTACCAAGACAATGAATCTATTAAGCTCTACTCATATTTACAGTTTTCATTCACAAAGAATCAAATTTTTTTAATTTTTTCAAAAACTCTTAAGAAGTTTCAATATAACAACATTATATATGAACTATAAAATAGTTGTACAGAAAACATGGGTGTAGAATCATTGAGAAGCTGTAAAAACACACAAGTTTGAGTTATATGTAACTTACCCTAATGCCATTGCATTTAGGTAAAAAACAGTTTCCAGTGCAATCATTTCGAAGTTGTACAACAATATTTTTATTTGCAAACAAAATAGGTGAGCAACTCTAGCATATGACGACAAACAATGTGTTGGAACTTCCTTTATGCAGCTATAATTTATGCACTATCTTTCTCCGTAATGCTTACCTTGATCTGCACAATGTAATGAAAACGACACAGATATTTATACAAATATATTGTACAGTAACAAAAAAGAAGTAGAATATCAAGCCACATTTACTACAGCCAATGACATAAAAATAATTATTAAAAGAGTATTTTAACTAAATTCTAACACTCAATTGTTAAATATAAACACCTAAGGTGCTGGTTAGTTTTGCTTCCCACATCCTCCTCTTCACTGTCATCACTAGAGCTTGTTGGAGTTAGTGATCCAGAATAATCAGAAGTAATTTCAGTATCTGGCATAATTGTTCCAAATAACTTGCAACACCACACCACAATTTCAACTTTGAAGAACTTGCATTTCTTTCCAAATGTGAAGAATTATCAACAAAAACTTAATATCATATTATTTCCAACACTATGACACTAACTGTCAAGACGTTCACCCTTTTTTCAACATAAATACTTTAAAACATAAATAATTTTGAGAATTTCAGTTTAAACAAACTTACAACCAAGTTTATTTTGCAAAATGCTAAAATAAATCATTATTTTCAAACAACTAAAATGCTTTGAACAAACTATCAGTCATAAAAGGCACTGAAAACTTAAAACAAGTCACAAAGTATGTATCCTCAACTCAAGAAGCGCATATTAGCCTAGCTGATCTGCACAGCACAACAACTTTTTTTTTTCAAAAGATGCAAAACTATAAGGAATAAAAATAAAAGTTCAATTAATAAATATCAAAAAAACTTTTTTAAATGTCACCCTGCAAAAGCAACGACAATTTCATTAAAGATTTTGATCAAAATAGTAGACAAATGGAGTTACATTAATTATAATATCCCAGGTTTGGAAACAACTACAATAATGTGCATTATTTTACAAAACTGTTGTAAATTTCATGATTTAATAATTCAACCATCCAAAATGCACTATGATTAAGAAAATTACTAAGAGATTGCAAAATTTTTGAAAATATAAAGTTATAAGCAGTAAGGTTAAGAAGCAACACTCAATGATAAATGTGATAAACAGATGCATTTTTTGTTATTGTTATTATCCATAACTAAAGCAGCATCAACTTAGGGAAAACTATGGCATTAAGGAAAAGATAACTGTTGACTTATGAACTGCTTGCATGATCTGCACTGTTGTTTGCAACCTGGAATAGAAAAATAAATTTTGTGCACAACAGTTACCATGAGGTACACATGATAATTTCTTCAAATTTCCTGCACTTACTTTAAGACATTACTTAGGAGGTATGATGGGTTGAGCGCATGCTATTTAAGCTAGCAACCTGTGTTCCATTCTTAACCAAGACACACCAAAGACTTAAAAAACAGCATTTGCCAGCTGTCCAGTCTTTGGTCAACATCAAAAGGTGGTTCCAAGGGAAAAGTTCCCACGTAGTACCACCATTAAAGATTTCATTTGCTATCAACGTAGCATTCACTATAAAAGTAGCCATTTAGCCTCCAGATCATAGCATAAAGAGATAAGTGCTCGTGGACCACTCATGATGCTCCATAGGGAGTACAAAGCAAGTATATATAATAAAACTGAGCTAAAAGATCTCCAAACCGTCCAACATTTCCAACCATTATGCAACCCATTTATTCATTCATATAGTGTGGATCCTAAACTATCCAAATCCAAAATGCAGTTAAACCAGGTAATTGGATTCGGTTTAGATCTTCCAAACATTAGCAGTAGACTTGCTTCAACCACATTGAAACTTAATGCACATGAACAGACATTTTTTCAGTCTACTCACATGTGTTTTTCTCTTGCACCATGTGGAAACACAACACTATTGTGCATATACTGACAACTAACATTTTCCAGTCCACAGCGTGAGTTTTTTTTGAGATACTAACATGTGTAGCAATTTCTGCAGTTGCTTGACCGGCCATATGCGTTTGTCAGTTGTTGAGTGCATTGGTTCCTGCATGTTTTAAAATCAGTTGTAGTTGCTTTGTTAACACGCCAGGTGACAAAATGTCTGGAAGGACGAAAACTGTGAATGAGCAGTTGCCTTTGGTGCAGAAATGGCTTGAAAAATCTTAGCATAACTTGCAACATCAGCCTCTTCAAAGAGATATTTTTCCAGTGCAGAATTAACTGCCACCAAGTTGTGATCACAGTTAACATGCAGACATTTGGAAAACCTTAATGTATTGCACTATACAGCTGCATGCCGTGTAGAACAAGACATAAAATTTGCGTTAATCAATCATAGATGAATTAGCAATTGGGTTTTTGAACACTCTGCAGAACAATAGAGCAGCGTTTTTATGAGCGAATATTGCCAAATACATATTGGCAGAATTTTGCCAATGTGATACATCAGCAACATGGCCATATCAAGCGATATACATTGGCATTAAGGAAAATGCGTTGTGTGGCCTCCTTGGTTTTTGAGTAGATGACCTTTTCTTTAGTGATAGTACTGTATTATGTAACGTCTTCACTCCCACACGCAATGTGCTACACTTAAGCATACATCGCAGTAACAAGGAATACACAAATACATAAATGAATACAAGGATATATATGTGGTGGTAGTAGAGGATACGCTTGATGGCACTAATACATTTACTTTGATGAAACACGATGAAGCATAAACGATGAATGAATGATGTCATCGTAATTATTGTAATTTATGCTGCGATGACTTTCCAAGAACACCAATGTGTAAAATGCAAGGGGAGAGTGAAAGGCTTCAAAAGACCAAGGGTCATTTAGGCTACAGACCTCCCAAGGACGAAGCAACTTATAGGGTAAATGGAACAGTTTATAGCAGTAAATCATTTGCTCTGAGTATAAAGGAAATATGGCTTATTGGAGCAAAATGCATTGCTGGCAAGGTCAAGCCACCAGAAGAAAATGGTTTAACGTTGTCACATTGAAGATTTGCTGTTTTCACATATTTAAAATATTGGTGAAAGCTAGAGAGGAAATGTGTCAAAAGTTATAAACCACTGCACTGTGCAGCACTGCAATGTTCTCAGGTACAATGCATTGCAGGAAAAAAACAGAATAGGATTCGGTATACTGGATTTGGTTTATCTATTCTAGAATAATTTTGGAATAGTAAACTATTCTGAAATGCCTATCCCTACTCTTCTCCAGTAAATTGGACTGTAAGCAGGAAACAATGATATATTACACATAACTATATAATGGTCATCACAGGATGTGCAAGGCATACAGCCACAAGAAACTTTGAAAAGCACATGTTGTTAGTGAAATATGCACAGTCATTAACATGGCAAGACTCACAGAATCTGTAAGACTTTACAATGCAAAAAGTCAGTTGGTAACCTATGCAGTGTTTGTAAAATCTAGTACCTACAACATAAAATCCATACAAAATGATAATGCATACTCTTTCAAGGTATGTGCATAAGGTAGCTAGAATGTTTGTCTATAATATATGCAAGCAGGTGTGTTTATGTGTGTTTAAGTGTAGGTAAGTTGTAGGCCTGAACAACATTGCTTTACAGAAAGAAGATAGGCTTAGGCTTGAATGGAGAGTGGAAAAGTTTGCATTGGGAAGTACTTTTGCATGCTATGATAGTGTTTTTAAAATGAAACATAATTTTGTCCAGCAAAAAAATCTAACAACTTCGCTCTTCTTCACCACTGCTCAGTCATATATCTGCATGCTCGGCACTCACTACATTTAGCCACTTGCACCAATCGCAGGGCGTTCTTATGAAGGTACTCTACAAGCTAACCTCATAGTGCTGTACAACTAGACACTGCCTTAATCAACAGCATTGCATAAAGATTAATGTCACCCTTTACCAAAGAGTCTTACCAACAAGCTACCTAATACTACTGTATACTAGTAGTTACTGATGAACCCACGAATAATGAAGTGGTAGTGTTCTGGAGACTAAAGCAAACAGAGCATTAGCCTAGTTACTGTATTGCTTCAAGTCTAAACATCTGTGACCTACACTACAGTAGTACTGTTTTATAATAGCAATATTTCTACTCACAAAAGTTTAAGGCATGCATGATAAATCATGCCTCAACATAAAGAAGATCACCAGCAAATATTTAAATTGAACTAACTATTAAACACTATACCATTATAAAAAGGCAGTGGCTATAGATATGCCTGTGGATCTTGAAATTTAAAAACTTATTCATACACCACCTGTGACGTAACAGTAACACACGACGAGAGTACAGCAGGCTTGATAGAAACAAAGTAAACATAAAAGATAATCCTTAAATCTAACCTTAACCTAATCCTAACCATAAGCTAAGGCTAACCTAACCCTAAGCTAACCCTAACCTAACGCTAACCTAACCTAATGCTAACCTAACACTAATGCGTAAAGGTAACACGTAAAAGCCTGAAAAAAAGTTAAAAAAAAGTAAAGTCAGCAAGGTGAGAGTCGAACTGAAAACTATTGGCATAGCAGCCATAACGCATAACCGCTACACCACGAGACCCACGCTGTTTGAATGACAAACTGACCCTTTTATTTGAAATGTGTTAGGCCAGGCGTATCCGTAATCACTTCCTATAAAAAAACACTACTTAATGCAAGTGATAACAAAGTTGAACTGAGTGCAAGTAATCCTGTTACAATCTTAGATTGCTCCAATGTCGTCATGATTACCATCTATGGCATCATGATCATTCATAAGGCCTAAAACAAAAAGCCAGTTTCAAAGAATGAAAAGTAGCCTAGTCTAGTATTGCACCCTAATAACTCAACTGAAACAGTTGGCTCAAACTATCATATACTTTACAAGGCCACTGACAGTCTAATTTTGAAGTATAACAAACAAGGAAACATTTAAAGACAAAAGAACACGTAATAAAAAGTTTAACAATATCAATAAAACATCAACAATCTCAAAAATGAATGCAAGTGGTAGGCTACAGTAGATGTCACTCAGGCACGTCATTTTCGTAAACAAATATACAAATAAAGCTCATCTTTCCACAAAATCCACAATTTCAAAACAAATATGAATAACAACGGTAAAATTTTTTTGAAATCAATTGCAAAATTGCAAAAAATCAGCCTGAAAAAATACTCAGCAGCCCTTGTAATTCAAGCAGAGTGTCGTAGCAACGAAATTGAACGGTAATCGCACAGAACGTGTTTCGGATCACTTGTCACCACTACTTCCGCAGAAGTGAAAGAAGGTTTCTCCAAAATTGAAACGAGTATATAAAGTGCACTGTGCACTAGTTGTTGTAAGGCAATCAAATGTTCTAGGTTTGCTGCAACTCTCGAAGAACCGGTGTCAAGTGAAAATTGTGACTTGCTAAATTTCTGACTTCACACCATGTGCGCATGCACAGAGTAATATTCTACATATCAAACACGCTGAGAAAAGTGAAAATTAGGGTTTAGGGTAAGGTTGCCAGACGTCCTTGAGCGCCAAGAATTGTCCTTGAATTTGCTGTCAACACTTGCTATGTCCTTGATCCTTGAAAAACATCTTGTTGTCCTTGAATATCTTCCAGCGTCCTTGAAAATTCTTGAATAGTTTTAAACTGTCCATGTTTGAACTATTGATGACATTGAACATTCAAGAATCAAGAATAAGCAATTTAGATGAAAAGAACAATGTGTAGATAAAAGTATTCAAGAATAATTGTGTTGTCTGAATACGTTTTGTTTAGCTTTCAATTTCGTACATGGTTAGCTCAGCCTGATTTGCCCATATATGCAAGCTTGCTGAAAGGGTTACAGTAGCCATGGGCGTCTGCAGAAATTTTTCCAGGGGGGGAACGTCAACATTTTGCTTATCATTTTCAGGTTGCTGACGTTGCAATGCAAATGGACGTTCACAAAACGCTTTTCTGTTTCTACGCCACAAAGAAAATTCCCCGTGAAACCACGTGCCCCCTTCGCATCTATTTTGACAGCTTTTTCAAGTGGAGCTGTAGGCTATACGAGTTTGCCACAAACGTGTACTTTCTATCATCTGTTACAACTTTTGTTGAATTGGCACATAAATGTCGTTATCAAATCATTGTGAACTCCACACAAATGAGTCTGAAATAGACTTGAACTATCAACAACTACGTTTGCGGTTCTCTCATTAGATCTGTGCTGGTTGAACAGAACTCACTTCTGAAATCTTTTGTCCGAATTGTTTTCTACTCTTCGGCTGTCAAAAATACTTTTTCTTTTCATAAACTGTCTAATATCCATTTTTGCGAGCACTTTCTACAAATAAGTCATATTTTAAGAACAATCAACGCCCAGATCAACATTAGCAGTAAAAAAACAAGAAAGTTAGATACTCTGGCAAAACTGCTTCATTGTATCGTAACACGACTATCGGACAACTTAAGAACTTACTAAAATTAGAACACCAGGCAGGCGTAAAAACTGAGCAGATAAATTATGAAAACTCGCCAGTGCGGTGAATATAGCTTTGCACTTAGTTCTGACTAAGCCTTTCAGACATATTCCCAGAAGACTTTCACAGAGGTATTTCTAACGAGCCACGTAGTTTTATACTGTGTGAAAAGAAGCTGCATAAGCGTAGCTTAATTGAGCTATTCACTCAGGCACATTGGTCACACTCACAATCTCACTCTATGATGGATTTTTGAAACTTGTGGAAGCGGAAGAATTGCTACACATTCACCCCTGCTTCTTTTCACACAGTAGACTATAAAACAATGCGTCTTGACGTCACTGGTGTAGGTGGTGGGTGTGCAGGAGGTGCAATCGCACCCCATAAAGTTTTGATTTGGAAAAAATTTGGGCAAATCTTTGAAAACTTTCACAAAATTTCTGAAAATCTGAGCAAAACCTTGAAAATCTGGGCAAATATGGCGCCCAAAAAAACAGGAAAAGATTTTTTTGGAGGTCACTTTTTCTTATGGAGCTTTTTTCGGGCAAGTTTTCAAAAATTCGGGCAAAAATTCTTTGCACCCCCAAAAATTTGCCTGCTCCTACACCATTGCTTATCGTTATCGGCAGTCACTGTGTCGCTGCATCACCTGCCAAAGATGTCTGCGGTCAAGAATCACATGCAGAAAAACGCATTAATTATCACAACTTGAAGTGAACCTTTGAAGATTCGTTGCCATGTTATTTTTACGCAAATAAGCGAAAGAGTAGAGCGAAGCGCTCGCAAGTTTCGCAACGTGAATCTGCAGGTGAAGGAGTAGACATGAGTGAACTGCAAGCTCATCACTGCATCACACCAGAACAGTGAAGCTGCGGCTTTTGTGCAGTGTGAGTGCCATACCGGTAAATAAAGTGTTGTTGCAAGAATTAAATCGATTAATCGGAATCGAGATGCTGACTTCAGATTTTCTAATATTTTTTGGTTCTTGAACCCAATTCCCAGTGGGGTACAAACCCGTTTTGGCCCTCTGCAGACACCCATGAAAGTAGTTATTTTTATCTCTTGAATATCTCTTGAAACCGTATCGTTTGAAAAACAATACAGGTTGTCCATAAAGTCTCTTTACAATTTAAAAAAATTATTAAAAAGTGAAATGATGAGATATCGCAATGAGGTTTGTTTTATGTTAATCAGTATTTCATA
>JGI24159J19872_10002125_pt1 | contig 23163 bp, 16 predicted proteins | sample Ectturendosymbi4_FD_19872 | JGI IMG/M metagenome (IMG submission 19872) | reverse complement strand
TCAATACCAGACGATATTAAATTTTCAACCACCTTTACCTTTAAATGGAAACTTAAGAAACACCTCCTACATGAAAAAAATTCCCAATTATGAACTTTAGCAACATTACTGTGTATTCTAGTAATCTGTAACTCTGCTTATTTTTTGTGTATATTTACTTTTTCGTATTTTCTATGTGCACATTCTATGCTTTTCGGCATATAAGTACACCTGTTTTTTTTTCGGTTTTGCTTTTTTTGTACCTCATTAATTCGTTTTTGTAACTTTTTTTACTTTTTTATTACTATTTTTTAATTTTTTTATATTGCTAAAAATATTCTAACCATACCAAAATCCTTCACTTAAATTTGATCCACTCATCTGTGTACATAGGCATGCGGCTTCACCTGTATATTTTCTTCACCATGTTCTGCTTTCATTCGCTTTTTGTTTTTGTTTTTCTTTTCATTATGCTTATTTGATGTCAAAAAGTGATAAACGGGGTTGGTTGACTAGATGACCGCGACGGTCTTTCGCCAATCCTATATGACACAGCGCCCCTCCTTGTTTACACTGATCAGCTGTTGTGCCATTGTGTTTTCATTTGCTCTTATGTTCGCTAATGGTTGGTGTACTGCATGCGATGGCTTTTATGGTGCTTCTGCTTGTTGGCTAAGTCATATGAAACAATAAACCATTACCATTACCCTGGTATTGAATTGTAGACCACCTGCTGGCAGTCAGACATAAGACGAAGCTACCGCAATATGGCGCCTAAAAACTTTCTACCACCTGCTGTCAGCCAGACATCAGGCGAAACAATCACCAGATGACACCCACGCACTTACTACTACCACATCCTGGATCCCTGGGATTGAAACGTGCACCCCATGCTGGCAGCCCAGGCTTTAAATTTCACACCATATGCTGGTACCTCAGGCTCGAAATGCACAACCTCCACTACTTTTTAACATCATTCAGAGATCCTGATTTGTAAAGAAGAATAACTGAAGCTGTTTTCTAATTGGGAAAACGGGAGTTTGCTGAGATAATAATGAAAAGGAGGCTAAACGGCGTGGCCAAAGATTGTGTACAATTTTTAAAATGAAATTAGGAAGGATGTCGAGACACTTTGGGTTTATTAGGGTTAAGAGAGGTTAGCACACATCAGACGTCAGGCGGCTCGATGGATAGAGGAGGAATGTGTAAATTAGCATCAAATTGAAATTCTGGGAGTAACTTGGACAATACCGCATCATGTGCGGTGGTAATCGACGGAAAATACTCGTTAAAGAAATTGGCCTTTGATGCCATATTACGAAAGACAGCATCGACCCAAGTCAATGAAACGTGTGGGAATGAACGCTTACCAAGTAAGTCTTTGGCAGTTTTCTAAACTTCTGGTCTAAATTTTGAAATGGTACCAACTTTAGTGACAATACATTGGTTGTAGGCTACCTATTTTTGCGTTCCTTTCTGCTATATGAATTTTGTTGCGAAGATAGTCAACAGTTCTTTTGATGAGTTCCAAAAGCAGTTTATCCTTAATACAAGTTTTTCGTGTTACTTTCTCAACTTTACCGTTGTGTTTTAACGATTCTAGCAGAATTAATCGAAGCCCTTGGAAAATCGCTTGAGGCACTGGATATGACGAGTTTTTCCAGCTCTGTACAAGTTCTAGAAATCTCACTCACGAAATTTCGTCCAAGCCAAACCACCAGCAGCGATTGCAGCGTTCAGAAAGTTTGGCCAAGCAGGGGACGACCAAATATAGAAGGTGGGCAAAATTCAAGACTTTGGCTATAAGTCAATTGGTTGCGCTTATGACTAACTTATAGTGTTGCGCATAGTCCAGCAGTGTCATTTTCATCTCCATCGAGACGAAAACCTGCCGTAATGTAATTGCGATTTTTAACAAACATTTTTTGGCGAAATGCGTGGTGGTTCCGAACACCGTAGCATAACACGCCTTCTCTTATTTACAACACAGAGCGCTGAACACTTGACGATAAATCTAATAAATATGCCTAATATATTGCAGTTCATCACCATAAGACAGCAGTTCGATTTTCTTGAAGGTATTTACAGTATGGTGTTAGAAACCGACTCCAAATTTTTGTTTTCGACACAACATATTTTCACCAACATCACACTCTATAACTTTTCTACATAAAATTGGAAAATAACACTGGATAAATATCTAGCCCCCACAAAGTCCAAGTCGAACCAATCAGCCATTTTTCTGATAGAAAATTGATTTAACGTAACTCTGCCCATCCTCAGTCCTGAAATCTTATTCAAACGGGATCAACGCTGCATAAAATATGAAAATTGTGGAATGAACTTCTCAGTGAGAAATGTTAATTTCATTAATGTTCACGAGACCGACCGCAGACCGCTCAAAATCTTTGGTGCACTAGACGACAACTGGCCATATAATCTGTATGATTTAATCCTGCAGTTTTCATGTCGGCAAAGCTGTATAAGTCTAAATCCTCCTCTCGTGCTCTTTCCACTCATAGTAAATCTATGTAACTTAATATTTCGGTGGATATTCAATTTCTGAGAAATGTTTTCGCTTCATGTTTGAACCACTTCTCTCGCATGAAGCGTTTATGATGGGAACATCACAGCGATAAGTAGCAACTTGTAAAGCCACTCAAACGCTGCCTTATAAGGACAAAAGAACGAAAGGAGTTGGTCGAGCGATGTGGGTTGTCCAGACTCTTTCAATTCCTCCACTAGAGGTATCTCGTGCTTCAAAACATGCCCACACTGATTACGTGCGCAATCCCAAATCTTGCAAGGGCTGCATTGACCAAAATGTTTTCCAGGATAGAGGGATGAAAAGCCTGTGAATACTGTAGAGCAGTTAACATTTAAAAAAACGACTGTCTATTTCGCACAATCTAAAATTGACTAGAAGATGCTTGTGTGAACTGGACGCAGGTAACAGNACCTTTCTCCTTTTGTTTCCATCACNACAAATTTATCAAACCGCCAAGGTTCCTTTGCATGTTTTCANATCGCTCTAGATTGCACACATTGCAGAATTTNTCAACCTTTTTCAGAGCAGGCCTACTGCTCACTCATGAAAGAATTTCGCATACCAGCTAGATGTTCATAGATGCTTTTCTTTCAAAAGTTTGGATGCTTTTACAACTTTGCAAAGAACATCCATAAAAAATGCAGCAAGTAAGCCAATGCTGCATTAACCTGAGCAAGCAACCTCTTCCAAGGGCGTCATAATGCAGCTAGGGCACAGCAGAGCAATTTCGCATGAGTTAGTTTTACACCACCACAGTGCGTCATGCAGATGCTCCAGTTCTCGTACTTCCTCTTAAGAGAATATTTCGTTTGTATATTGACAGTGGACCGCCATGTGAACAGGGAGTTGTACTGGCGAAAGCATAAAGTTCATCAAATTCGGTTGCTTGAGCATATTTCACAACATTAGTCAACACCAAGCCAAGCCTGTGTCCATAACAGCCAACATAGCAACGTACAGGAGCCTCTCGCGGATCCTTTTATGTACACTTGTTCTTCCACTCATAACCGATGCACCGTCGAAACCCAAGCCGACAAGCGATGATCTGTGATCCAACTCGAGCTGTCCCAAACATCAAAGAACAACATCCGTAATAAGTGTAACATCATATATATGCACAAACCGTGTCGCTTCATTGAAACATCTAAGGACCAGTGCCAATTTTTCTGTTTTGCTGACATCAGTGGCTTCATCAGCCTGAACAGAAAAGTACAGAAATTCTCTCACACAGGGCCCTTGAGAGGAAAAAATATGCTGGTGCGAGACCTGTTTTGGCCCCCTTACAAATTATAAATCACAGCAGATTAAGAGCTTCATTAGCTTTACGATACTATGACTACGAAATGATATGCTTTATTTAATTTTTTACATTACAACTATTTACCAATGTCATTAGAGTAGTTAATTTCAAAAGGTGTCAGGCTGATCTCAAAGAATGCACATAACACAGTTGCTCTACGCCAGGGTTCTCAAACGTTTTCATCTCACGGACCCCTAAGTCATTTATTCATTTTTTGCGGACCCTCAAATATTGTAAACAACGAATAAACAACATTCTGGTTACACATGAACAAAATGCACATGTTTTTTACTTATGCTGTTGTCTTCAAAACAAACTCGTCTGAGATTCAGCGAGATTTATGCTTCTGACAACATTCTCCTACAGGCATTGATATTCCAGGTTTGATTTTAGACAAAGCTAGTCGAAAATCCATTCCGTTTCGATATTACGGTTTAATTTTCACCAAAATTGAAAAAACAACCTCACACTGATGCAGAAACGTCGCCAGAAAGTTTTTAATAAGGGGGGGTTACATTGTACAGGGGGGCTTGTCATTCATAAAATTTACAAAACCTTCTCTGATTTATAGTTTCATATTTTAATTTTGAGGGCTTCGAACTTAGTTTGGGGAAGATAAGCCCACCAAAGTCGCCCTGTAACGACGGGACTGCATTGACACGTAGTTGGGAAAGGAAGGGCTCCTCTTTCGATGCCATCATAAGCCACTGTACTGCAAGTGCGTAGCTGAGAAGCCCAGATACAAGACAACGAAATTGAAGAGAATTTTATCTTGACTCCATTATCGGCACGGAAATCTAAGAGTTTCTTTAAAATCTTCTTCGTCATTAACTTGATTTAGGTCAGATAAATGGATCTCTCATCTGTTCAGCTTTTTTTGCTCGCACCACCTGTTCTTGCCTCTAAGTTTATAGTAGCTAACATGTGTTTATACTAAGAGATGGCTAAGAAGTCTTTTCATTGTTCTGTTGACTTTTGTAGTTGTGAAGTAACAATGACGACTGACAACCAATTTCAGTTATGTAACAATGACCTTTGATAGTGCCCGCGACACATGTGCTCAAAACGTCCAAATAAGTTGGACTACGCAGGAATACAAAACAGCAAATAGCCGAAGGAGAGATTTAGTATTATTGCCTTACTGCAGACATATTTTCAAACTGTTCATCACTCTTAATTTCTTGAATTTTTTTGTCACTTGACGAACCCTCAAACAGCGTTTTTTTCACCCCCTGGGAGTCCGCGGACCCCACTTTGAGAACCTATGCTCTACGCATTTCCGTAGTATACATCAGGCTATAGCAATTAAATAGTAGACTATTTCACTTGCAATTAAGCAAACTTAATAATTTTATAAACCTAATACAGTGCTAGGAAAAAATTTCGTTATTCGCTTTGGCATGGAATCTACCAATATTTGACAATTTCATTTGATCTACTGTCCCGATACCACATGGGATTAATGACCTCTATTAGCTTGGTCATGACGGTGCAATACAATTTTTGTAACAGGGGCTTTGTTATTGATCACACATTCTCAACGGGGTTAAAATCTGGCGAGTTTCCGGTCCACACTTTATTTTTGTTTCCTGAGAATCGCCCTCATTTGTTTTAGATGAAAGACGTGGGGCAAGATCATGTTGGAATGTTCCTCCATCAGGAAATGCGAAATGCTTTTCATTTATCTGGAATGACCCTTCTTTCAATTACATCAATATATTTGCATAAATTCATCATACCCTCAATTGGCATAATTGAACCCACTCCAGGAAAGCTAAAACTTTCCTAGAACATCTTATTTTGTGGGAGCTTTACTACCTCACTGAAATTGGGCTGGACCTAACTGCTCACCTTTCCGAATACTGACAGTCTGAAAATCGCACTTTTTTCCAGTCTTCTACAGCCCAATATTTATGTTTTTTGCCCATTCTAATTTTTTTTCATTTTTTGAATAAGAAGCTTCTTTTTTAGCGTTTTTTTAGCCTTTCTGCCCGTCTCCAATAGGCAGCGTCGCATTGTGCTTGAGCTCATGTTAGCTCCAGCATGCATCAAATATTTCTGTAAATCAAAACGTGTCTTCTTTGCATACATTTTACAATTTGCAATGGCTGTTTGGATATAGTTTCAGTGTTCCGAAAGCGTAACAATGCAACTCCCCTTCCTAGGTGTGATATTTGCCAATAAAAATCACTGAAATTCCAGCATGTATGACTCTCAACCAGGGGTGGATAATTGAATTTATGGGAGCGAGACAAAATCTCAGAAATTGACCCGGAAACATTGCAAAATTTATGATAATTCATGTGTACAATACGTAATCTTAAAAGGGGGACGCGGCCCCGTTACGTACTATCAAAAAAGGGAATCCTTTATTTTGAACATGCCATAGAAAAAATTTACTTGCTGAAACCGCAAGCAAGTTGAATTTTTCATATTGTCTGGGAACTTGCTGCTCTGTGAAACCCATTTCACAATGCATATTGTTTTAAGTCATATAATTTTTATTGTTCTTTCTCTACATTTGCACAGAATTCTTGTTTTATTTTGAAAATCATATGACGTGCTTCAGAGCTGTTAGGCCTAAATGTAGCTCTAGAGTGGTTCATCAGCTTTTGAACAAAACAGTGCAAAAACTAAGCGCGAAACTCTCAACAGACGGGCCCCAGTGCCTCTGTGGAATAAAGGGCCACAAGACGACTGCCTCGTTCACTTCCTCTAATATCCACCCCTGCTCTCAGCTGCATACAAACAGAAAGAACTGGCTCCGTTTTATAACTGTTGAGCTGATTAAAACCCTATGAGACGTCATAAAGCATATCTCTTGACTGTTTCGACATGTCACACAATACTTAGTGCATTGGGATACCTGTTTAGAAATTTGTGTTCGAGGCGACCGCGTTAAATCACAACTGTTAACCGTGGGTGTTGGACTCCGACAAGGGCGTGTGTTGTGGCGCTGTCACTAATCCCCTTCGAGTCTATGTGAATTGGATAGACATTCACTGGATAGACATTCAGAAACGAGTCGACGAGGGCGTCACTGTTGGAAGCTGCAGGATAAACTATTTGCTTTTTGCAGTTGATTTGGTACTGCTGCATCCTCTGAACAAGGTCTTCAACATGCACTTGATCGGTTTGCAGCTGCACGCGATCAAGCTGGAATGAAATCTAGCACTAAAAATAGTGTTCAGTCTCTCCAGAAACCCAGGCCAATGCGCGCTGCAATTAAGCGGCAATACACTACAGCATGTCGAGAAGAGTTCAAGTACCTCAAGGTGGTATTCACGAGTGACGGAAGGAAGATCAAGGAGATTAATACACGAATTGGTAAAGCAAACATAGTTCTGCGTGAGCTCTGTCGCTCGGCGGTCACAAAACGGCACCTTTGGAACACCGCAACGCTGTCAGTTTTCGAATCGGTCTTCGTTTCGATCCTCACCTATGATGATGAATCTTGAGCAATGACTGAAAGAGTGTTGTTTCAACTACAAGCGGTAGAAATGGGATTTTTGCGAAGAGTTCACGGTGTGACAGCTCGCGAGAAAGTGCGCAGCTGTGAATCTCGTAAAGCTTGAAATGTCGAGCCACTTCTCCTACAAATCGAGAGATCCCAGCTGCGGTTCCCTACACTCTGACTGTCGGCCCACGTTTCCTCCAAATTGAGATATCTCAGCTACGTTGATTCGGACACGTGACCAGAATGTCCCAGAAAACATCTGCAAGGCAACTTCTGCTGGCTACACCCATGCGCGTCGGAAAGATTTTTTCCAGGGAGGGCCAACAGTGGATTTTTCCAGACGTAACCAAAAAAGTTTTTTTCCAGGGGGCGTAAAAGCATTGAAGTTTTATTTTTTCTCTGGAAACTTTTGGAAACTAAGAAAACAACCTTTATTTGCTAAAAGTGCAACAGGAAAATGTCAAATCTCAAACGCCAAGGGGAAAAGGCCCTCCCTTGTGGCCCCACGACGCTCATGACCATGCGTTGACCAAGGACCAGGCGACGTGATTACATCTACGACTTTACTTGGTAGTGTCTTGGTGTGTAGCCACCGGCATTAAATGAGATTGCTGAAAACTCTGAGGTATTTCGAGTCTTCCTAGGTCTACTGCCCTCGCAACCCTCCGCAGAAGAAAATTGGGTGTGAAAATGAATGAAATGGATACCTCAAATTTTCCAGACTATCATGTACATTCGCGCCTGGCTCTAATGCTTTGGTAAGATTTGTAATGATATTCTCTAGATATCTTTTTTCATGGCTCGCCACATTTCCTGGTCATCACAAATGCATCCATCAGTCTGTTTGCAAATAGGAATATTAGCTAGGCGAAGCAAAGTAGTCGGACTGACGATATTACACCGAATGCTATCGATCATTGTTTCTTCATGCTTTCTGAATTTCAGCGGACACAACACTACCATTCGTTTCAGCTCTGAAATAGTAAGCAATTACTCTTTTTGCGGATATTCCTAGGAAAAGTGCCTCTTATTTTTCTCCGTAGTGTACTATTAGTATTTTACGGTGTTGCATGATAATTATATATGAATAATTATATACACAATAATTATATACATGAAACCTTTCACGATTCTTTGTAAAGCTGTAGTGTATTAACATTTCCGGCGTTGCAGAATAGTTATATACATGTTTTTCATGATTCTTTGGAAAGCTGCAATTGCGGTATTGTGGTAGCCTGCCCCGCTGGATTTAGTATTTGTTGCGGTGATTGCGCATGTCACAAAATTTGCAACTAAACTTTGAACAGCCATTCAGTATAAAAGGGTCTTGCGGACTGCACCATGTGACAGCCATGATTGCCTACGTTCATACAATGTTTTGCGTAACAACGATGCTATGCTTATTGTAAGAATCGCATCATAAATTATCGAAACAATTGATTGAACAGTTATACACGTCTATTGCATAGTTGTCTGCTTCATACAAGTTGCATTTGTTGAAATATATAATGTATGACCTAGGCCAGTGATTCTCAACATGGTCCAGGTGGACCACCGGTGGTCCACAGAGCATTGGTGTAGGAGCTGGTGGTGCAAGAGTACCCATAAAAATTTTGATTGTCCACAAATTTGAGCAAAATCTCAAAAAAACTTGACGAAGAAGCTTCGACATTTTTAACAATGTCAATGAAGTCATACTTCCTTGTTATTGAGTGTATAAATAAAAGTTTATTGTATCATAGAAAACTTATTAAATGTATATAAAATCAACAAACTGTTTCTAGTAACTTCGTGTTGTATTTTTTGGGAGTTGTTGACTAAATGACTCACGTAAAATTTTTGGCAAAAGAAGTCATTTCATTTATGTGCTTTATTAATTGTACACTGAGGGAATTGAGTATACTGCAGGGCACCTAGTTCATTTTAGTATAGTTCATTCCAGGCAATTGTAGAAAAACCTTTTTTTAAATTTTAACTACAGTGTTTGGATGAACACAGTTTGCCGTATAGTTTATTTCAAGTTACTTATATCTGCAGTTGAACAGACAATGTTTTGAGACTCAGTGCATAGTCATAATATAAATAAGATGATAGATGCCACATATTGTATATGTCTCCACAGAAGGAAGTAGCTTCAGGCCTACCTCAGCTAGGTGTGAGGATCCTTGCTGACAGCAACAGATGAAATGTAAGACCTCAGAACTGTGAGACAGATGCTCAGGAATACTGAGCCAGCTTGCTCTGACAATGTCCTTGCACAGCCTTTTTATCGTACTTTTTTCGTTTGGTTTATGAAGAACCAAATTTCAAGTATCAAATTTTCTGTTTTCAAGTCTATGGTGACATGTTAGAGGAAAATATAATGTACCAACAGGTACAGAAAATTGGTAGGTAGGTTTGTCGTATAAAAGTTTTTAGGTTACATTTGGAGAAATTCGGTCAAAAAATCCTTTGCACTCCCAAAAAATAGCCTGCTCCTACACTTATGCCCCATAGAGTTCCATAAATTTTTGATGAAACGTTCCTGAAAATTGTACCCTTTACGTTACAATAAATTTTGTTAGACCATCTTTGTGCCAAGGTAGCAAAGTGGTCCATCGGATATTTTTAAAAAAAATGATCTAGGGACGAAACTTGTTGAGAACCGCAATGACCTAGGCGGTAAACACAAAGTTGTCATGAATTGTTCTCAAAGATTAGTACAGAACATTGCGAACTATCTGTTATGCTTTCAAATCTGTTTATGTAATTTTTAACATGAAAAGTAGTCAGAAAAACAGAAATAGAAAAAAGTTTAAGGAATAAATCAGTTTTTCGTGAAATTTTGTTGCTCTAGATTTCCAGGGCTGTAACGGTGCGCAAAACGTTAATGCTTACATGCGTATCAATGTATTTTACTAAAACAGAAAAAGTCATTGCCCAGTTCTCAAAAATTCAAACGTTTTTACCTGACAACTGCACAACTTTGTCAAATGGTTGTTTCGAGCAAAACTTTTTTTAGCGTCTGTCAGGGGATGGGCAACCTTTTCTCACTATTGATCAGTTTAAGCCTGGAATTATTTTGCGAACCGGCCCTCACGTGATTTACGTGAATTACCCAAGCATAACAAAAGTGTTTCCAAAAATGAAAACGAACATCTACAACGGATTTTATGTGAATTTGAAGAAAATGTGATAAAATTTGTTATTTGGTATTTTTGTTCTCAAAAGTGTACTAGATATTGAAAATAAGATGGATATTTTTACACTAGCCTAACGCTCCAAAAAGTTTTGGAATCATGAAGCCTAGCCATAGGCCAACTGTGGGCTTTTCATAGAGAGGCAAACACGGGGAGTTTATCAAAAATTTGCAAGTCTTGCGAGAAATTTGGCCTTTCTTCTGCGGGGCCCTGTTGTAAAAAATTCTTCACGGACCTGCCCGGCCCCGGGCCACGGCCCGGTGGTTGTGCCAAAATCTGTCGAGTTTATAGGTCGGAGTTAATGGTTTTTCTTGTCATCCGACTACCTGGGCCCAGCAACTGACACTGCTACGTATTGCGCTAACCTGGTGTAAACTCCACGCATGTCAAAAGCAATTGCAGAAGCTTATTGCATTTCACTCCGTTGCTCTGACAGGCTGGTTGCATACTCGAAAATGCATTGTTGGTTAACCTTTGAAACAATTTCTCAAGCTATCTTATGCACAAGCCACCACGTATAAGAAATACAGACACAGCTTTTTACGAAACAAATCTGCGGACGTCTTAGATAAGGTGGCTTAGTATTTTTTGATTCTTTGGCGAAAAAGCTGAGAAATGAAAAAAAGGTTCTGGCCAATATAAACATATTAGCTAATTTAAATCTCACCAATGTCTGCACATGCTTAACACATTGTTTCCCACGTTAGTCAATCAGCTTACCTCCAGTGGCGTAACTGACAGCGTTGCAGAGGGGCGAATCTCCCCACTGGCAAGCTAAATGTAATGGCGAGCTCCCACTTAGCTTATGTTTCGGTTTTAGTATTCTTTTGTTTTACAGTAGGTTGTTGTTTTTGGGGTTTCTCGGAATATATTCCGGTGATTTAGGGTTTAACTGCCTATAGCCATCCACATCCGGATTTACCATCATTTCCCAAGTTTTTTTTCGGAATGTTGGTTAGTGGGACCCTACAGTGACCAGTGACCACTTTCAGCTAAGTTTTCCCCCTGGCTCAAACCTCTTGTTACGCCACTGCCTACCTCGTTGGATAACGACTGAAACATTTTCCGCAGTTCATTGCATGTGATTCTGCAAACGTTACATCAAATGTGTCACTTGATTGGTAACGTACCGCACTGCAAACTTTAACAGAAATGTCTTCAAAATATGTTTCATTCCCCGTTCGAATAGGCCACCTTTGCATTAAGATGACGGTTATGAAGTCTTTTTCAAGTTTTTCACGCGTAATTCGTCAGTTGCTTTTTACTTACAAAATATGCATTTATTTTCGGCCATATTTAATTGCATTTTTCTGTAGACGCCGCTGTTTAAGTTCATTTGCAGAACAAATGTTGTAGACAACTAAGTTCATTAAGAGATTGCTGCAGTGTCACTGCAGCGTTACCTGTTCGAGCTAATTTTGCATGTGGCTCTCGTATGCGCCACTCTGTTCACATTTTCAAAACAGGTTCAAAAAAGAAAAAAGAAACAAGCTTCGCAGACATATTGACAGATACCCTGCTGCGTTCAATATTATTTGCAGGTGATCAACCAGCTTGACGAAAATGCAAAAGCAAAAGCAAGATTTCAATTGCTCGTTTCCATTCGCACCGGTCATTAAACAGCTGTAGATGATTCGCTTTCAAAACTTTCTTATGTTGAAAAATATGTTGAAACCGTGTAACCGTCCTGCATGTCCGTTTGTTAATAACGCCCGGGGTCAAGCGAATTTCTGACTTCTGCGAAATTTCTGAGCTACTATTGTTCTTCAGTTATTTTGCTTCTCAGAGTGAAGGAATAAAGCTTGGCGATGACTTTTTGATGTGTGTTGAGCAAATTAAAACTTTTTGGTTAGATGTCAGATACCACAACAAGCTACAGCACGGGAACTGTAACCACTGAAAAATATTGGACTTAGTCTTAGACCTCAAATATATTTCTTTTTGTAACCCTAACCCAGCCATAACCCGACACACTTGGCTAAACACCAAACCTTAAGCCCTACTCATCACTTTTCTCAGCGTATTTGATATGTAGAATATTACTATGTGCATGCGCACATGTCGTGAAGTCAGAAATTTCGCAAGTCAGAATTTTCGCTTGACACCGGGAGCCCGCGAACAATACCCAAGGTACGCAGGGCGCTACATGAAACTTCGTTCTGTATTGGGTGGGCTGAGAATTTTTCCACCGCCGTGGAGATAAGAGAATTATCAAGAACCACAATCTAAATGTTTACGCCACTGTCTAATCAATCGAGCCTGCGAGCAAAGCCTCTTTATTCGCTGTTTTTCTCTCAAGCGACACGAACCGTCAGCCGCGTCAGCCTTGTTGAGGCAAGTGTAAGTGACGCTTTATTCGATAATTGCGCTCAGATCCAATTGCCAGCTGTATGACAAAAAGACTGTGAGCTTGGTGATAATTTCAATGAAATCGCATTACGCTGTATTAAGTCAATTGAGTCATAATCCTCTCCCAGGTATGTTGAAGCGGAGATGGTAAATTGATTTTTTTCGAGCGCGTATAGTTGTGCAGGAATGCAGCAAAGCGACAGGCAGAAGCTTTTCATGAACTTTTTCAATTGCAGAGCAAGAATAACTGTCGTTTTATATGTTTGAAACAAGCAGAATATTGCACACTGGTCTTGCGGAACCAGTCGTCCTTATTTAGTTTCATGCGACGAAACAGATTTGTTCTTACAGTTGGGGAGCTAATTAGTTTAACTTTACCCATGACATGAGACTGATACTTCAAAAATACGGCAAATTGTTCGCGCAAAATTCAAGTACCATAGAGAGCGTATGAATTTAAGTTGGTGAAAATCGCGTTTCGCTAATGAAAACGCAGTTTCAGCTACACGATCTTTCCTTCTGAGGGTTGCACAGAGGAGACAAATCGAGCCGAATATATAGCATTCTTCATTTGTATGTGCGGCGAGATGCATTGTACTTTTAACTCTTAGTCTCTTTGCGAATTGTCTTCATAGCACTATGGGTCCTCCGCTGTGATAACCAGCACCTTATTTGTATTTAGGTAGAAATTTGAGGAAGGTAAGTCAGTTTTGCAAGTGTTTGTGCCAACAGCTTTCACTCCGAACGTTTCTCATGATAAAACTGCAACAGTTCAACTTTTGTCCTAACAAACGTAATCTACTCAAAGGAGGTGGATTCGATGCCTTTTTCCTTGCATACTGATTTTACTTTTGCATGTGAAAACAGGTTGTTTCAAGCAGTGCCTGTTTTTGCTGCACATCTGTTATATGCAGTAATATTAAAATCATGCTCAATCAAGCTTTCCAATGACTTTCAACGTTTGTTTTATATTTCGCAGTAGTTCAAATTTGTGCGCAAGCGTCCGTTTGTTAGCTCCTGGTGTGAAGAAATTGTCGCTGATGCAATGTGGGTTACTGCCAGGATATCTGTATTCCAGGAATTTCTACTGGTTCTTGTTCTCTTGTATTTCCCGCCAGGTAAGATCAGCATGTATTTGATTGGGTTTGTACGAATTGTGTTTATTGTTTGCGCTAAATATGTGGATGTTGACTCTCCACGTGATCAAAAATTTATGCTTGGGAGTTCTTCCTAAATGTTTAGTGCATATTGGCATTTTCGTTGTTCTGTTTTCAACACATTTAATCAAAAAAACGCACCAGAGCAAATCGATAACCTTAGATGTCTGGGCCAGTGTGCTAGGGCCAGCACACTAGGACTAAACACCTAAACTATCAGGGGCCAAAACCTAAAAAAAATTGTGGTCGTTGATGTCAATGGCATGTTTAATTGAAATGAACTTGCCACATCAAAGATTCCAGTGACGCCACTCCGGTCAAGTGGAAATGACGTCTGCCTTTCGGACCAAGGTTAAGATTATTTGCACAATTCACGTAAAACAAGTCAGAATTACTGTTGTAATGTAGATTCACAAATCTGTAGAATCCTCTATCGATGTTAAGCTACAAGTCCCGCAATTTTTCGATGGGAAATGAAATGTTGGCATACTTAGAAGCTTGCTGTTATTCACTGCGCAACCACTTTTTTCGATGCCACATTGCCGTCTGCCTGGCAGTGCGGAATGTCATGCACAAACTCAGTTTTTAACCTGTATGACAGCTGCGGCACTTAAAAGTCGCTTGAATTATGCTCCAAAGTTTGTACTTCGCAAAACATTGATGCAATCGGACTTAGCTATGCGGCAACAGAAAAATCGTTTCAGATAAAACAGCGAGTGAGCTCGTTTTGTGACATTTCCGATACAGTTGACACATACGAAATTGCGTTTTCTTGAGTTGTTCGTTTCGTACACCTTCTTTAGAAGGAATGCTTGTCATGACTAAGAAGTTGCCTGCAGCAACTTCATCTCGATGAACTGAATGCAAGCGTGACATCGGCGCACGTCGCTGAAGACATTTAACACAGCATCAAGAACTTCAGGTTCATGATACACTGCATACAGTTTTGACTATTGAAAAAGAAAATATCACAAATGAACCAATTGAGAGTACACAGGGTTTTTCTACAACCGCGGCTAATCCAGATTTTGTTTAAGTCGCTTGTGAAAAGTCATCAAAATAATTATAGGCTGCATAGTTTATGCAGGTGACTAGTTTTGTCTTTTGACTTGTTGACTAATGCTATGTCATTTGATACATAAAGTAGCTCAGTCTGTTATTTGCAGTTACCGACGTGCATCAGATGCAGCAAGTTGCAGTAATTCGGATGTTTCAGTTGCATTAAAACTAAACAAAAAGCTTGAATTTTCGACAGTCCAATGCAGTCACTCAATATTTCTCCGGCCATTCTCCTTCACAGCAAAAATTAGCCTGAGAGAATTGCTCATTAACTGCAAGTTCGGTTGGCGAAAAAATGCAAGTGCGAAATTCTTGAAGGCGAAATTCCGGAGATCTTATAAGAAACAAATAAAGGCCTTGCTGCGTCATAATAATTTCTAGTTTCAAAGTCCGTAACAGATTAAGCGTGGCAGATCAAGTTTTTGGAGATGCTGAGATGTCGTGCACTGCACCTGATGCGATTAGCACTTGTGACAAGCCATTCTGCGATCTATTCTTAGAAATAAAGGACATATAAGCACTGTGCCGCTCCGGATGCATCGCCATTACAACCGCAATTTACGTATGTGCCTGACATCACTTGTTAGTTTTGCGAAGAAATTGACTCAGACCGGCATTGCAATGCCTGGGAATCTGTGTGTGGCGTCAGTAGTGGGTTCTGTGTCATCTTCTGTAACCTGAGATATTGATTTGTTCAGAGAGATCACAAATGTTCCAATAGTTCAGCAATCCACACGTTTAGGACAGTGCGGCCTTACTCTTTGACCCGCACAGTCCTAAACGTGCGGGTTCCAGTTCAATAACAAAAAAAATCACTAAAAAATGGTTTAAGTTTGTTTAGGAGTGGAGTTGGGCTACAAAAAGATAGAAACAGCAACCGTAGTAGAAGAACGAGATCATTGAACACAAAAGCTGCACTGCAACGGTATTGCGTTTGCTCCACCGGAAGAATTATGCGTTTCGATCTTCAGTCGTGTTTAACTTGGTGCTGCAAACTGTTAATTGAAATCTCCGATAAAATTAACATCCCTGTTTATTTTGCCTATTAGACTGTAGGGAACCATTGCTACCAGTACAAAAACTCTAGCAATCAAGAGCAAAGTCAAGCAACGTGTAGCCAGTATCTCTAACACATTCAGGCGAACAATAATTTCAATTGGCATTCGGAGAATTCCATTTGGAGATTGCATTGCTCGCTCTTCGCAGCTTTGCATAACGCTGAGAAAAACGTTGCATAACGCTCTGAAAAACGCTTCTGAGTAGTCCAGTCCCTTTTGACGAATCACAACGCGATGGGCCGTAAGCCAATCACGTGCTGAAGCTGGACGAAAAAAGTTGATGCGAAACAGAGTGTCGCACATTCCATAGTACCAAGTGTAAGTGGATTAAAATGTGTCATAAGCTGCGTTGTTGAGAATCGGACGCGGGGGCTTACGTCCCACGCCTGTCTTCAGGAGCTTGCCGGATCGCTGAAAGTGTATACAAACCTTTGGCTGCACTTGCGCCCAAGAGTGGGCCAGGTGTCTGGCCAGGCTCGGGTTCCGACAACGCACTGACTCTTTTTAATAAAGCCAAAATGCCTGCAAAGTTTACACGCGACCATTCACTTGTGTAAAAGCAAACATTGTTTTTGTTGGTTACGCAACATTTGAGAGGCTCATCACTTTATTGAAACGTTTCGTCTGCGTTGTGCTGCTTTGTGGCAGCATTGCTTGTGACAATTGATAGTCAGCAAAGCTTCTGCCGCATTTGTCATCACTGGTCATTTTTTGTTCAAAAAGCATTCGCTTTTTGCTGTCAACGCAGCAATTGCCAAAACAGCACTTTGTCAAATGCAAGGATTGACGAAAAGTAAAACGCAAAGGCATTTCTTTGGTGCGACAACACGCAGCCAGCACCGTTACTTCGCTTCAAGAAACAAAAGGCTCTAAATTTCAACGATGTTCGAAATGTTTGAAGCGATTTCGTCTTTTGTAAATACACAAAGTTTCCATGCTAATAGCTCATCGTGACACGAGAAACTGAACACTAAGAAAACAACTTACGCAAAGGTGGTTGCGCTCCGGAATCTAAAAGAGCATGATTATATTTGTGAGATAAACCAGATATTGTGTTACGTGTCAGACGCTTGTGAAACGCTTCTAGGCTTTGTTGTAGTTCACAGTGCATATGCTCGTCGCTAACCAAGACGCAAAACGACAACAACGACACAAAAACATAGTGTTAAAAGGCGAATGCTACACACGGACTCACCTTCAATACAAACGTGAACGAACTGTAGTTGGAGGGGAACTTAATATTAGGTCTAGTTTTTGGAAATTTAATATTGGGTTTAAAACTTAGTATTGGGTCTAGTCGATTCTATTTGTATAAGGACTGAGGACGCGTAATTTTACGTGAAATCGATTGCCCATTAAGAATTTGCTGATCGCTTCCTTGCTTACCCCATCGTGGAGAGTACATATTTGAATACAGACATGTGCAAGTTTGAATCATCGCAAAAAGATGAAAGCAGAGCGCAGGCTGATTCCTTGCAAGCATACAGAAAACCTAGTGCTTTCAACTGGGTCTAGTTTGTCGCAGTTATAACACCAACTTTTTAACCCTAGTTTACGTTGGCACCAGCAACCCAGGAGCGAAATTTGCCAGATTTAACCAAATACAAAATATTAATTCCACATTTTCAATAAAACGTTTCGGTAAACTTTTTTCACCCTGGATTAAACCAAAAATCGTTTTCAACAAGTTGAAACGCGCAAAGTTTGTACTACAAAAATTTTTTTTTATTTTTCGGGTTCTACTTCATCGACTATAGGTGGCTTTGAACTTTGAACGTCTTGAATAGCATGAACACAGTAAAAAGAATTAAAAAACAAAGTAGGCTATAAATATATCTTGTCAAATTTGATATGACCGTTGAAGTTTAGTCACTTCTCATGTAGCAGTAGTTTAACTCACAAAGAGATTCTTCTCTTGTAAACGTTTTTGCAACCTGGTAACTCTCTTATTTTCCACTAAGTGAATTTTTTTGGTAAACAGATAACGGTCAAAAAGAACACAGCGTTTTGTTACGGCACTGACAATTGTTGTTTTATGTTTTTTTTTGCAGTCAGATGGCAGATTGATGCTTAACATGTCAGTATTTTGCTTGAATTTTCTGTTAATTACAAGGAATTTATTTTGATATGTGTTTTCAACAAGGGGTCCAGCTTGTACGTGTTTACGAAACCCTCACTTAGATGTTGTTTGAGAATGTGAGAATGCTAGACTATTTCCATAGGACGATGTACAACACGCAGTATCATGTTTTCTTTCCAATCATTCGATCATGCAGCAACTAGGGTTTTTTCTTTCCTTTTTGATTTCCGGTTGCATTTATTTGTTAGCATAACCAGACATTAAGCGCTCGAAGTATTTTTAAGCACTGATTATTAATGCATGTTAAAAATCGACATTCATTTAAATATAAGCATCTAACCGCATTTGGTGATAAAATCAAATGTGAAATGCACTAGTGTGCTCAGTGCACCCTTTTCTGAGGCGTTAAACAACTCAGGGCAATTGTGTTTGGGAAAAATCCTTTGACGACCAGGCGTACAACTGCGCTAAGTACAGATTGCCAAACACGTGACAAGGCAATCGGTTCCTAAGCATTTGTTGAGTGATAAAGAACAGTTTGCTCAGTTTTTGTGACACGATCGCCAATCAATCAACAAGTTCCATTTTGCTGAGTCATAGCGCTGCAAAATTTTATACAGACTGTCTTGCAAATGACGCTGAGAGAAAACTAGTGACCAAGCTTCTCGAGAATTACAATCCGATGGTGCGGCCCACCCACCATTTCCATGACGTGATCAACCTCACTTTCACCGTCACGTTGCAGCAAATTGTCGACTTGGTAAGCGAGGGTGTATGAGGCGCAGTGAAGTGATGTGTGCGAGAACGTGTGTCTAACTTCCAGCTCAGTATGCTCGAGTAAAACGTAATGAGAAAATGCAGGCTGGCTCAACAAGGACTATAAGTAGCAAATTGTAAGACCCGTGAGTGGACGAACTGAATCTTGCAACAGAAGAGTCCAAAATATTTTAACTCCCAACTCCTTTCTTCAACTTCAAAAGACATTGCAAGTGTTCCATGCCCAGAGTGTTTGACTTCAATACATGACGATTTTTGTTTTGCTGCAATTGCTTTATGTTTTGCATGCAGGACGAAAAGAACCAACTTTTAACAACCAGCATGTATATGGGATGGGTAAGTACTTAATAAAAAGCTATGAGTTTTTTATTGTACATAAAAAACTCATTTTTATTATACATAAAAAACTCTTTTTTATTATACATGAGTTTTTATTGTATCTACGCTTCATTTCTTTTTATTTCATTGTCGTCTTATTTTCTTCTTCGTCTCTTTGCTTACCTTTTGATCTAACTCATTTTGGGAATTTTTCACCTAACGCGAATGTAAGCAACCTACCGAGTTTACGCCAGTTAGTATCAAAATCTTCCTTGGTATCAAAACTTACTGCTAACATGTTTCATCCAGCCGAGTTGAAGATGGTGTTACTGCTGACAACCGAGTCACAGTCGAGTCGACGAGGATGTCACTGTTGGAAACTTCGGGATTAACTGCGCTTGGTTTTTGCGGATGATTTGGTGCTATTTGGATCCTCTGAAAAGGGTCTTCAACATGCACTGGATTGGTTTGCAGCTGCGTGCAACCAAGCCGGAATTAAATTAGCACTTAAAAGACCGAGGTATTATGTTTCTTGCCAAGCCAGTGCCCGCTGTAAGTAAGCTGCAATATCGTAGCATGTTGGAAAGTTCTAGTACCTTGGGGTTTTAACGAGTGACTGAAGGCGAAACAAGGAGATGGATACACGGACTGGTAAAGCAAACGCAGTTCTGCGTGAGCTTTATCGCTCTGTGGTCACAAAATGGGAGCTTTCCAACACCGCAAAACTGTCAGTTTTTATATTGTTCTTTGTTCCGATGCTCAGATATGGTCATGAATCTTTGGTAATGACTGAAAGAGTGATATCTTTAAGTGCAAGAGGCAGATATGAGGTTTTTGCGGAGTTAACGGCGTGACACTTCGAGAGAAAGTGCGCAGCTATGAAGTTTGTAAGACCCTTGGTTGTCGAGTTATTTTCCTCCGACTAGAGATATCTCAGCTACGATGTTTCGGCCATTTGACCAGAATGCCCCACGAAAGATTAGCGAGACACGTCCTGCTGGCTACACCCACGGGAAAGCGACCCAGAGATCGACAAAGAAGCAAGTGGAGTGACTACATCTCTGATATGTAGCCGGCGGAACTATCTCAGATTGCTGAAAATCGTGATGTATTTCGAGTCCTCCTAGAGCTGCTGCCCCCGCACCCTCTCGAGAGTAAAAGCGGGTGCGAAAATGAATGACTGAATGTCTCATCCATTTCATTTCCTTTTCTTTTATCTCTCTTATTCTCTCTGTGCCTTTTTTGGATTATGCTTACTTCTCTACGTTGCTTCATTTTGTACGATATTAGCACTTCATAAATGTTTTCGATAAAGGGGTAATGAAGCAAAGTTTGTCCCATTTCTTCTTGCGACTCCAGAGTTCTCGGTCGAGCACCGGCAATTAGTGTATATTTGCTTGTTTTAAACAATGGCAGGTAAGTTACAAATGCACTGCCATAATATAACAGATTAACGTCAGCTCATAATGAGCACAGATTCATTAAGAAAGGCACAAATATTGAAAACGTGTTAAAATGGAGCAATTCTATAAGCACAAGTATTGAATTGACAGCGGCCAGTTGATGTCATTTTGTTAATCCTAACATTAGCGCTTTCCAATTTCAGTTGTTTATCAGCACGCCCTTGGAAGCTTTTTTCTGCTTTTTCAAATATACGCGCGTTGCTCCAGAAAAAGTGCAGTCAAAGACAATTCTTTTTTCGCTGTTTGCTGCGTTCCTGGATAGTACTAGGTATTTATGTCCAATAGCAGTTTACAACCAGTGTTCATCTGAATTACAGTAGCCTACTGTATAAAATTAAGATCGAGGAGCATCTTCAGTATCGACGTAAAGATCGTGCGTAAAACAAGAAGTAAACGGAGCAGAGAGACCTTTGTGCAAAAACCAAGCGGCGGTGCCCAGTTTTGAAATATTTCACGGAGCGCGAAATGGTCAGAAAAGTTGCGCAATAAATATACAGAAATGAAGATGTGGAGACAACAGAGCAGTGAAGAATGGTTAAATCGAAATGAAACAAAATGACAAGATGGATAAAACCCTAGTTAAAATTACTGTAACATAAACATCTACTTACAGCGCGCAAATAGTTTTGCGAGTGGGAAAATTGTTTTGTGATTAACTCATGTGAATAATTTTGTTTAAACAAGTTAATGACAGTGTCGAGAATTGGGCTGCACTCTTGAAGCAAAATGAACAGAGTCGCACAATGAAAAAATAAACGCTATTAAGGTTTTTGTGTAAATTTTCGTTTGCATTATGAATCTGGGTTTGTTGCTGTTGATTGACGGGAGATTTGCGAAGCACGTCAACACTTTTCATTAACTTCTTCCATATTAATGTGTCGCTTTTTCAAATTCATGTCCATTGCAGGTCACGGACGTGCAGCAAAGTGTCTAAATAACCTTGATCTGTAAGCACTGGGCTGTGAACCTCAAACCCAAACGGTTATGATTTAAAACGTTTGGCATCGAATGACGCCACGGTCGAAACGCAACATGCCGTTTACGGTCGCGAGCGATGTTGTGCCCTGAAAATATAAACATTTGTTTGTGGAAAGCAAGGATATCTACTGTAGAAACTCTAGATAACCCTGGTGGAAAGATGAGCACGACACTACAAGGCCAAGATGTAGCGGTTGTTCGCGGTTGCCAGGCCCATGAAATTTGTATTTCAGAAACGCTTATTACTTAGTATAAAGATATGTGGTTTACCTGTTTTTTTTTCTGGGCGTAATTTGTTATCCAAATTTAAAGCCATCTGAACCTCAGTCTTTGTATGGTGGCCATACTTTTCTCAATAACGTAACCAAATTTAGGGGTTGATGTTTACAAAGCGATCACTTTCTAAATGTATCACGGTCTCTTTTGGAGACCGAAGTCAGAATGTAGGGAACGTGGTGTTACAGCAGCAAGTAGCAATAGAGATTCCCCGCTCGACCACGTTCACTGTACTGCTAGTGTTACACTGCGCCTATTATAACTAGAGGACTTCCTGTTGGTGCTGTGTGACGCGGCGTCACAGATGTTTGTTTTCGGTTTCCTTACAAATAATTCTATTCTGTTATGATGAATTTCAAGCAAAATTTCACATCGTACGGCATATTAACAAGACTTGTTTTCTGATGCAAACATTGTTTTGTATAGTTGACAAAACCAGAGGCGAATTTTGATTTTCGGGGCCCTAGGCTTTTATAAATTGGGGACCCTTCTGGAAGGTTTGCGACGATGTCATACAAATTAGCACTCCCGGCAGTGGTGTAACTGACGGGGGCAAGGGGGCGAGCCGCCCACCCCCCTGGCAAGGTAAATATAAAAACTGGTCCCCCTTTAGTTGACATTTTGATATTTAGTATTTTTTAATTTGTTGCTTTTGCTTTTTTCTGGGTGTTTTCTTTTTTTTATCTAGTATGGACATCCACGAAATCCAGAGATTCACTGTCATTTCAACTTTTTTCTAAGTTTTGGCTAGTGGGTCCCTCTACGGCAGGGGTCACCAACACGGTGCCCACGGGCGCCAGGTCGCCCGCAAGGACCACGCTGGTCGCCCGCGGGCCTGTTTTGAAAATAGCATTAAGATGATGAGTATCATCACATAGATTAACATTATTAATGATAACATATAATAGGTAAATTGAACTAAAACTAAATTTTTATTCCAGAAGTTAGTATTAAACTAGTAGCCCTTAGCGTTAATCGGTACCAAAGAAGCAGCTCTCCATTACATAAAGGTTGGTGACCCCTGCTGTACGGTGACCAGTGGGCCCCCTTCAGGTAATCTTTGCCCCTCTGGCTCAAACCTCTAGTAACGCCACTGACTACACGTGCTGGTTACATTCACTGAACAAGTTGTTGTTCCAATTCATAAGCATATTACTTTACTCTGAATTCCCACGATATCAGCAA
>JGI24159J19872_10002124_pt1 | contig 23166 bp, 16 predicted proteins | sample Ectturendosymbi4_FD_19872 | JGI IMG/M metagenome (IMG submission 19872) | reverse complement strand
ACGCTCTAAAGCAGTGGACATAACATCCACTTGTACCACTGCTCTTGTACTCGGACGACATGCAGTTTATTACACTGCAGTACCAGTAGTGAACTTTCGCGGATATAGTCAAACATTAGCGTAGATGCTATGTGGCCTCAAGCCAAATACTTCTATTTGCTGTTAAAAAATCCCACCGTAATCGCATCAAAAATCCAGCTCTGCTGCTACCATCAACAACAGATCACGTGAACAAAAGGCCAGTGGGTACCATACGACTGCGTTGTTGCAACAGGCGAGATTCGCAACCCGCGCTAGCCGAGGCTACCATTCGGAAAACGGCATATTAAACAAAACACGAGTCACAAAATGAATGGCCGAGCGATGTTTTGGAACAGTGCCGTGTTTCTCAGAGCCATCGTCAATGCAAAGGTTAGCTCATATTTCAATATTTACGGACACGCAACAAGAGACATTGCATGACCTATTCAGCCTAGCTTCAGCAAACAAGTTTGAAGCAAGCGGACAGCGGTAACAATCAAACAGCGAACTATTCATGACAGTTCATTAATAGCAAAGACTAATATCAATCTTTTTAAAGTACCATTGACAGCTGGAATTAGCGCAATGCGCTGCCAGTTGTGTCACAGAAATACAACAAACAGGGTTTGAATTGTTGCAGGAAATGGTTGCTAGGGACTAATTACTTATTGCTTGTCAACCTGTGTTTTACTATGATCACCGGTTTTAGTGTTACCCCACAAGAACCTATCCCGCCCACATTTGTTAACCATTAACGACAGGTAATTTACCTCAACAAGACACGGTCACGCGCCGCTTGCTATCACCTCAGTACTCTTATGTTGGTAATGGCCTGGTAGCAAAACAACCGGATCACCGCTGTGCTTCAAGACAATGGCACGTAAGAAAACAATAAAAAGTTGTTCTAAACCACTTCACAGTAAGGACAAACAATCGATAGCTGTCACCCATCTAGAGAGAATTTTACACAAATTGCCTTATTTGGGAAAGCATACACGGCCACAAAGGCAACTTTTCTAAACAAGACAATGCTTCTCGTTGGATGGGCTAAAAAACCTTCCTCATGAAACATGTGCGTGCGTGATTGAAAGCTTCAATGCCCCGGTGTAGGTTAGTAAAGTCTATAGATAGAAATTCCTCAGTCAAAAATTGATCAACTTTCCAACAAAGCAAGTCGGAAACTTTTTGATTCAAGTTGGATCCAATTATTGCAAACAAAGGACGTTTTTATATATTAAATGTTACAAATATAAGTAAATCCTAACCAAAGAGTCAAAGACAAACTTTATATCACAGCCAGGTCCCCGACATGGTGAAGTGCCGCCCCGGGGCGAGTCGAAAAGTGCCGCACCCACCAAATCTAAAAACCTAAACCTAAATCTAACTTTAGGTTCATTCGTGAAAGACCATTTGCTATTCCTTCTTTTCACCAAAAGTGCCGCCCTGGAGCACTGTCCCCCGCCCCCCCTTTGTCGGGGCCCTGATCACAGCGAACTACCTTCATACAACACTAACAATTAATCAAAGTTAATGCTGCAGCTTGAATGCTTACTGTGATCTAAGGTGAATTACCAGAAATAGCGATAAAGTTGTGACCTTTCCCTGTGGATCACATCCGATTGGAGGCTGACTTATCAATTTCAAGTTATTTCTAGGTGAAAGCCTGAACGCAGGTTTTTCAGTCGAATTATCAAGACAATCTTAGTATCCAGTCGTGGGTGACTGGCACAAGCGAACTTTCAGATTGAAAATGGACCTGGATGTGTTTCGTCACGTCTGAACAAAATGCCACAGAAGATTCAAGTTACAAACGCTTTTAACTACGAGAAAACATTGTTTAGATTAACTCTGCATAAGAATTGCACGCTGCTCCCAACGTTAAGCTAAAACTTAAAAGGCATTTGTTCAACTTTAATTATTGCAGCCAGAACCTTCGCCAAAGCTTTTCTTGGTTGTCATTTGGCAGATGTGTGATATTTAACGGCTTCAGTGCTTCGGCTTCGCAAACAAGAACAGTGGCCGGGAAGACCGACGGGTTAATCACTGAATGTCATGCTTACTCGAAACCAGACTTTGGGACTCTTTTCGGGGCCTATCGTGCGCCCAGAGCCGGCACTAGTGTTTAAAACAATACACATTCTGGCAGGTTTCCTGCAGCAACATTACTTTTTACTTCCCGGAAATCCTAGAAGCAAAAATAAATTTACTTACAGTAAATATCGATATCCCGAACAAAATCGACAGTGCCATCGGTCAGCATCCGCAAAGTTGTTCCCCCCGGTTTGTGGTAAATAGTGTTCCGATCACCGCTTGCTGCTTTTCCGATTCCAGCAGTGTATCCAAACTCAGTTTTGGTTTTAGACTGTGAAAGGTATTGCGATAACGGGTCCAGCGGTTGGCGAAACGAAGATGGAGCGTGGGGCAAAGCAGGTGCTGTCTGGTTGACGTCGCCCATGCTGCTCTGCGTCCCTTGCTGCTTCAGAAGGTCACTCAGAGACATGAAGTTTGAATAACGCCTGTCAGGGGCGCCACGGCGCGTGTGGCGGTGTTGTCGGGTCAGGACACCGAGCCACTGTTGAAGGCGAGCAGGAATTGGGTGGTTCGATTCTGGACTGCTTTCATCCCACAAGATTATTGCCCGAAGTACGTCGGGAGGGATTTGATCAACCAAGTCTGAAACACCGGTGGAGTTGTCGTCAGACAACAGCAACTGTCGCAAGAAGCGCAGCAGCGAATACGGGCTGATTTCATTTACGGTGAAAAGCGCATCAGCTTCAAGACCAGTTTCGTTCTGAACATGAGGTATTTCTGTTTGCTTGTGAGCCACAGACTCGTTGCGCTGGTCCCGCGAAACAGCAACCAACTCAGGTTNGATTCTGTTGTGGTCAACATGTGGAGCATCTACTGCTCGTGCCTTTTTCAACCAATCATCGCGATCCGTTTCCGAGGGTACGCTTTTCACCCTGCCGCCAGGGTACGACGGAAACGACAGGTCAGGCTTGTGGAGTGAATGTGGATTCGCGCGGCCAAGCGCAGGGTCATCAACAGAGTGTTCTGCGGGAATAAAACCGTTGCCGTCCGTGCTTCTTTTGCGCGCATTGTGCACGCCGCGAGCAGCGGCTTTTCGGCGCTGAATTTGTCTGTGCATACGCAACAGAGCGTGCGGCGGAATTGCGGCCGAAAGCGAGGTTGGCCTCAACGCGGCGTTCGTCCATTTCCGACCGACAGAGGGGTCCGAGGCGAAGACGTCGATCCCTCTCCAGTCTGACAGCTTGCGTCGGGCGAAGCTACCGTCGTCAAGATGCTCGCTCGCGCCGAAAGCGAACTTTGATCCGATAAAAGCCAGACACAAAATACAACACCCTTGAACGGTCGCCAGAACCATTTTCACAAAATCAAACGTTGCTACGCATCGAAATTCGGCTTTTTGGCAAATTCCTTCTTTGTTCGAACAGCGAACAATCATCCGGGCGTTATTTTTCCATTAGTAAAATAACAGCGCTGTCACAGTAAGCTGCGCGGCGTCAGCAACATGCTGGCAGAGTGCTCTGGAATAGTCTGCGGAAATATGGCCGTAACGGTTTACACAGTAATACATATAGGCGAAGCAAAACTACAAAAATTAATTAACTTAAACGGTGACGCAGTGCGATCAACCGTGCTATACACTGTGCGGCAAACCACTTTCATCACAAAGTTCAAGATCTGCTGCTTTTCTGTTCGTCATTATTTTAGGTAAACCCTTTCAATAACTTGGTTATGCGTGTAACGTATCAGAAGTACAAAAAACATTGAGGAATTAGATACCTTATTTACGGTGAGAGAGGCCATACTTGTATTTTATCGCTGAGATGTTTAACCAGAAGTACCATAGGTCGTCCAGGGTTACATGCAAAGGAAAAACGTCCATATTGCGAACAGTCACTGAGTGCTGCTTCATGTCAACGGAATAGTTTAAGTCGATGGATACAACCACGAGTTTCATCAGAGACGGGTAGAAAATAAGTCCCCATCTGTTGCAACGATCAGTGGACTTCTTTCACTTTTTATTCACTGTGCTTGACTGGTTATTTTACTATTGGCAAAGTGGCTTTCCCACAAATGAACTATCAACGACTATTAAATTCAGCGTTTTTAGTTTCAAAGGCAGAATAAATGGGGTTTTTATCTGTAGCAGTGTAGTCATACCTATTCGTTCCCTCGGCAGATGATGCTCATACTTGGAAGCTTAATTGCTTATTTACTCCTAACATATCTCTTTTCACTAAAATCGTCCCTCACGTTAGCTTGTAAATTTTACATCCGACAAGAGCATCCTCAATAAGATTACTTTGGGAAACTATCCGGAAAACACAAATCCACAAAGTTTAGGAACTGTTTATTAAACTTGCTATAGTGCTTTGGCGAAGTTTGATATATCAGTTGCACGAAAATTGTTAAATTATTGTGCCACGGTTTGATGCAATTCCTTTGAGATACCATAATGTTCATGAAAACACAGCGAGTACGAGGGTTTTCCGTTAAACTTAAAACTCAAATTACAACACACGCCTGAAAGAAAAAATGCGTAGTAGTCTGAAAACAAAACTTCACCACAGAACAATTGTGTTGCACGCACGCTCCTCCCGACATTACAGTCATTTGAGTACGTTGCGACAGGATTCCAACGAATGCTTAACCTTTCAACGCGTCTCAGTGTTGAACAGCAATGCTCAGAAGTACTTTAAATTCGGGGTCCATACCTTTCGTCCATAAATCATGCTTACAACACGACGCGCCGTTGACCCCGAGTGGCGGCGGTTTTCAAGAGCAGCTTTTAGGTGGAACATTGGGCTGAACGAGGACGAAACGTTGCCGCCCGATATAAGGTTACATTGAGGTACACGATCCGACTTTCAAATGGGCGGAGATCTTGCTAGACAAAGACTAGGAGCTTGCGTCATCGCACAGCGATACTACGCCAATCGTTTATTGAGCGGGGCTTTCAACATTCTGTTACCCGCTTGCGGGAGAAGACGCTTAGGGCCCGGGGCGCTCGTAATAAATAACCCCCTATCCAGTCGCGCTTCCGTTTGATTGATTTGTTAGCTTAGGCATTCTGCGAATTCCTGATCGTTTTCATCATGTTTGCTTAGCGCTGAAATTGTAACTGCGCGCTCGCACGTGTCTAAAAGGCAGTCGGTTTCTAATAAGATCGGCCATTGTCCACAGGCCATGCTTTTACACTTAGTCTGGGGACTTCCTCGGATTGCTTTTACCCCATGCTTCGCGGGGATAAACTCAGCGTCGCGGAATGCGAACGTGATTTCGCGCGAGCCGTAGTTCAGCGCACGGTTGAGAATCCTGCGAAAGTGTTGCGCTGATTTTGCTGCGATTGTCTGCGGAGCGAGAAAAAACGCTTCACTATCATCTTAGATTCTCATGAACTTTTCAGGCGCAAATCTCTCTCTCCCTGGCGTTAAATTCCCACGGTGACCACTAACCAAACAGTCGTCCTTAACCCGTGACAACATCACCCCTTCCGTGACACCTGGCAACGGGCAGTGTGTCAAGCAGAAAGCGTTCTATCTGCCTCAGCAGCTCTTCGACAACTAGACGAATAAGGCGGTTTCTGGGTCTGACTGAGTCTGGCAGGCACTTGGCACCTATGCTGAAATATCTGTACACGTTGTGGCATCAGCCGAAAAGTGAAAAACATTCGCACTTCGATACGTGAGTTACCTCTGCTCCAAACAATACCGGCACACGGAGGAACGAGCAACATAGACCATTTGGCCGCTTTCCGGCTTTCCGTCATTTGAGGGTCAAAAGCTCTTATTAAAACAGCACTGCAACCTGAGCTTATGGAACCTAAGACCGCGACTTAAGTTTTTGTTTCCTGTCAAGCAGAAGTGTCCGCAACACTGCGGAAAGAGGAAGTTATTTAAAGAGGTTGTGGCAGCAGTCTTTAACTACTACATTCAACCACGCGCAATAGCGGAGGCGTTGCTTAGACTTTTAAATTTTCAACGAGGGACTCATCTTTTATTATAGTGGTTGGTAAGTAGTGGCAACAAAACAAACGAAAAACAAACATTGCCTTCAAATTGACGTCACGCCTCGCGAAATGCAAACAACGAGTGACAGTCCTATATCACCGGCTGCCGAAAATTCCGGAAAAGCGAACTTGTCCCGTTTGTTTCCACATTTGCTGCAAAGCTGCGCTGTCGCGACCTCAGCATGGCAACGTGCTCACAGTAGAAAATTCAAGCTTTTCTCGCTGGCAACCAACAACACCGCACTGCCTGCCTCAGCTGCTTTCGGGGCGGTTTTCAGATGACCCACAGGCCAATGCTGTGAGCGGGTAATGATTCCCAGAACAGGTTTTGCTTCACCGGACTATATGCGTAAAGTCTTTAGTAAATACAAAGCGCTCAGGAGACGTGTTCAGTTGTATTCTCGCATAAAGGGTATAAGAGGGGTTTTCCCCAACTTTAGTGAAGCTCCTGCATTTAGCCGCTATAGATTTCTAACTCACGCAAATGAACATTTTGCAACTAACAATTTACACGCTTCGCAAATTTCTGGTCCTGCCTCGACACGGCAACAAATTCTTTCCAACCTAACACTTTTGCGGATGTAGCCAAAGAGCACGCAACCTTTCCAAATGATATCTGAACAGGCAGGTCAGCTACGCGCGCTGTCAACAAGGGACCGAAACAGAGACGGTGTTGCTTAAAATCCTGAGATCGGCGTCACCAGTTAACACCTGTTCCACGCGGCGGAACAATGATCGTTTCAGTGCTTGTCGGCTGATTGCTGGCCACGCGCGACGAGGCGCTTCGCGCAGCTCGAAGCAAACAAATGCACGTGTTGATTCGGATCATCAACGGAACTGCCTCTAACGCTACACGCAGTACCCGCCTCTTCGGTAAATTTCACGCACAGCAGCAGCAACTTAAGCACTGGGTCCGCAGCAGGGACCAGTGCACAAAGCAACAACAAGCTGTCTGAAAGTCAGTTGCATCCACACGACCATCGTCGATTGGGACTTGCACCCACGAGCGACGCAAAATTACGTTGTCTTGTTTACTTTCATTTGTGCTGCTAAACCCTGAGCCAGACACGAGCAAAGCATGCGCATTGCGCAACGTCACTTCTTTGCAATCGCGAGCCAAGCCTCCCTTTTTAAGAGTTATGATAACGACTTCGACGCAAAGAAATCGTTGTTGATTTCGATAATAATTGCCATTATGAGGTGTTTGCAAGAACAAATACAAAACAAGGAGTGAGAACAAATATGAGCATTGTTTGACAGCATGCCATAAGATCGTTGACCTTTAAAAAAGTGAATCACAAAAGAAGCGAATCCAAGGTCGCTGGAAAACGTTATCAAGTGCGTACGTGCAGCAAGATTAACAAACTCGCGAGACAGAGTTTGAGAAGCAAACAGACTTGCGCCTGAAGAGTCTTCTCGCCTATATAAAGTGCACTTGATTAGCCCCACCGTTGCAACTAAATAAAATAGCGTGCAGACGTCAAAAATATTTTAACCGACGCGCTCTGACCGTCGTCCTTGGGTAGGGCACTTCGTCTATATTTTAACAGACACGCTCCCTCCACGTTTTTATCTCAAGGTCACGTTTCCTTTTCGACACTCAGCCTGCATCGACGCTAGGATCAGACAATGCCCAAGAAATGACGAACCGATTTTGTGGCATCTGTCTAACTTGCACGCAGCTCGCTCATATCCATCTCCCACCTCAAACAAACGCCGACTGCCCTGCTGTACCCATTGTGCTCAAGGTACCTCACCTAGGGGCAGTTTGTTTTGCCGCCTTTGATGTGTTTAGTTAGTATCCTGTCACGATGCTACCTATTCCATGTCCGGAAACTCGCAAAAGCCGCCAATGTTGTGATTACATTTCTTCCAAGACGCCTCCACTCGTCTGTCGGCTTCCAATGTGAAGCGCACCTATTCTGTGAACCGAAAAACGTGGGAGAAAAAAGGGCCGCCACAGCCTGCAGTACTTCGTCTCGATCTTTAAAACATGTTTTCAAACTAGTACCAGGAAAAGAACATCGACAACCTATATTTGAATTTATTTGATTGATGGATACACCTTTTTCAAATCATCTAGGTTCCTCAATGCGATATTTTTCAATTCTCTTACTATAAGGCGTCTTTAGTTTATGTTACCGAATGCAATTGTTCAAAATTCCTGAGCCAAACACCGTTTGGTTAGATCAACCGTGCCAATCCAGGCATCTGGCATGTTTAAAAGCGGTTGGCATGCTTAAAAGCGGTCAATTTTATTTTAACGGGTTTCCTGTTTCAAGATATACTTTGACCTATCTAATGCTGATCAGTGCAGCAGCATGCCATTTCGTGATTATTTCATGAATTGAAATGTTTCAGGGATTAATCTGGGTTTTATCTGCTTCTGTCACATATTAGCGCATCTGCCACTGCTGGCAAGGCTTTTGAACATCATAGAACTCCGCTGATCGTTCAAAACAGATCCGATTTTCTCTGCAGTCAGTGGGTACAGCAACCACTCTCTTTGAAGCCCTTTGGCACTGTCGTTTGTAAGGTGATTAAACGATTCTGTTCCAGTTCATACATAACATCTTCCGTCGCCTGATTGTCTGTGCTCACATGACTGCACAAAGCTAGCCAGAATGCCACACGCCGGGTTTGCCGTAAATGAGGCACCACCGTCGCATACTCCACAAAACATCAACGTTAACCATAATGGCGAGAGGGTTTTGCCACTAGTNGATTCAATTTCGTAACCTGTGCGTGTTTCAGAGATCTCGTGCGGACGTTTGTTGTTGGATACAAAAGTACTTGCCGCATTATTGCAATTTCTGAAATCCATAGCGCTCAACCAAGTTGCGGTGAGAAACACAGCCATAACCATAAGCAAATGTTCACATGATACTTGCAAAAAGACAAGAGAATGACCGTTTTCAAAAAAAATGAAAAGCATGCCGTTGGGCACAACGAAGGATGCCATTTACGCTTTCATGTTAACTTGCGGACTCGGAACCTATAACAACAGCATAACAAAATGCACTGCTTGTTGCCAACACTTGGACAACAGTAAACTTACTGCTGATGAGTAAAGCGACGGGAAAGGTGCAGTTTTAATGTCATTATCTTAAAAACGTGTCAAGAACTAAGCCTACAACTACTCTGCAGCATATTTCCGAGAATTCGAATCGGGTTTCAAAGAACTAATGACAAATTTTAGGTTTTGCCTGCGCATTGCAATATTTGCACACTTCTAAAGTTTTTGTTGGCTGACCACAGGGTACCGCAAAACAACATTGATTTGGCTTTGATCATATTGATAATGCACATCAGTTTTGTTTTGTTGCTTAATCAGAACAGTGTTTTCAAAACAAAATGGTCATTAACGCCCGATGGAGGTTGCTACAAGATGTACTTAACGTGCAGTTTTTCACCAAGACTGATGTCATGTCAAGTTTGTTGAAACGATATGCGTTTTCCGATACCGGTGAACAATAGGCTGCTACATTTAACCGTTTTTTAAGCATGCAAAGGTCGATATTTTTTAAACGGAATTTTAGAAAAATTAGGATTTTCATTGTTATTCATGATGTTTGAATGAGCTTTCCTTGCTTTGCCATTGACAACCACACCCTACACCATGCTTGCTGCTGTCAAAACAAACGGTTAACATCAAACGTTCGTGGCTTCATGATTTAAAAGGTAGTTTGGAGAGTTCATACAGATACGAAATCTTTCAAATTTCATTAACACTACCAGTAGAACTACCATCTCGGATGGGTCTTCACTTTATAGCAGGGATCCCTATCCGGAGTGGATGAACCTTCAGGGGGTGCGTGAACCCATCCCACGGGACCCGTGACGCGTTTCTAAAAGTCAAAACTATNGTACGTTTGTTGAAAGAAACATCGTATANAGAGTAATCNAGATATAGGTCTTTCGCATAGAGTGACTTGGTCATAAACATCCGCGATGTATGAATGTAGGTAGGTAACATCACAATGCCTTTAAAGTCATAATGCATTTGCCTGGTAAAGGTTTGTGGTAGTAGGCACAGGCAACGACTTGAAGCTCTCGTTTCTTTATTCAGCCACAAAAAGCTTTCCATTGATGAACCGTTCCAAACTGCTTGCGCGTTTAATGAAAGACCATACTTACCATTCAGTCCAAGCGACAATGCCTTATCACTTGTTAAATTTCGATTATAGCGAATTGATAACTGAACGGGAAATGCGTATTGTTACTCGATCCGGACTTAAAGCGGAATACGATACAGAGCTCCGTTATCGAATCGGAGTAAATCTACAACCTCTCTGATGGAGCGCAACTTACTTTTACTTTCAAAGAACATCGCTTACGAGTGTTAAAGAGCGGTGTTTGTAATTTCACAAGTCTTGCTGCAAAATATACCCGGACATCTAATTTTAACCAAAAAATAACTCAACTAACTTTCACATTGGTAAGAACCGTGCCTCTGACAACTTAACACACAGCAACCCGGGGGAGCTGAAATTAAGACTTTTTAAAGCGATAAAGCGCTAAAAAATGTGTAATATACGCACAATTTTGCTTTCCACGCTCAAATGCACCTTTTCAAGTACTACCTAAGTCATGGATGTGCAGCAGACTTAAGCCCGACATTCGGGACCATAATGGATCACTGCGACATGAGATTAATAGTTTGTAGTGGTAATCAACAACTCCTCGCGCCTATGAATTACTCTACGAGCTTTTTTATGCCATGGCAACACGAACTGCGCAGTAGTGGTGGAGCTTACTCAGATTCACAAGAAAACTCAAAATTTTCCATTGACTTTTGTGGTTAAGCCATAAATGAAAAAGAAATTTAACACTTCCGTTAACCTGGACGAGGCAACTACATTCTATCTAGGAAATTTAAAGTACCGATAGTTTCGATGCAAGCGTAAAAACAAACGATAAATATAAGGATCTTTCTTCATAGGTGTGCTTGTAAACCACATGCCATTGACGTCCAAACGAAACCGGCCCCCAGCAAATCTCACGGGAATACGTGCGAGTATTACCTGCTGTATTTTGTGCTGTGGTGTTAAGATTCAACGGTATAGAAAAAAATTACAGGCAAAAAACCACTTATTTAATACTACTACAAAGGGTTAGTATAGAAGCAACGGTAAGGTTTCAACTGGTGAGGTTTGATAGTAAAACAAGCATAAATAGCAAGTTTTAAAGCAACCTGCCTAATATTTTTGGGTTAGTCACAGTATCTTTTACAGAATGCAGGAACGGATTTGGACTGAAATTTTACGATGAAAACATTTTTCAAATCGAATTTGGTTTCGTTTCATTTTTTGGCTTTTATGCTGATCATGGACAGCGGACAGCATGCCATTAAAACTTTCCTTGTGAGGATAAATTACACATTAACTACCTAATACATTTAAGTTAATGCTTTTGGCCTCGTCATTGATAAGTTAGTCCTGGAAGCACAGAGTCGGCACCTGCAACACATTGCAGGTTCAAGCCCAACTGACTGTGATAAAGATGTTTTGTTGTAACAGGGTCACTGTCCGGAAACGACAGCGGCAGAAATAACTTAACGCTTACATAAAGTACCCCTGAAATCAGGGAAAAAATCATTTCGTGTATCTTTATGATCAATATTTTTTGGAAAAAGGAGCATGTAACATTCAATGCGAGAAACTTACGGAATATGTGTAAGTGCACCGTGCAAGATGGCGTGATATTTAAAATCAGGTACAAAGCCCCAAGTAACAGCAGTTATACAAATTGCTTGTCAACACTAATTCCAGAAACAGCTGCTGAGATTCAAAAAAATATTATGTACGCTCGATAGACAACGTTGTTTTTAGAAGAAAGTCGCGTGATATCTACGAAAGGAGAGTTTAAAAAAGTATTTTTCAACCACCGTTGCATCAGCAAAGCATCAGAACATACCAGCATTCCATGACACGGCATCACATTGGGCGGGAGAAGATATGCGGTTAACATAACTTACTTAGTGGTGGAGATGTGTCGCCATTTTGTTTCTCTGTGCAAACGAACGCAAAAGGAGTGACGAAGTGGAATGGGGTATAATTGCAAGATCAGCGTCACACAATTTTGGTTGGGCTCCGCAAAGTTTGTGGTGACACGAAGAGGTCTTGCGAACCAAGTTTTAATCCAACAGGACCTGCCAGGTGACCAACTACGGCGGATAAGACTAAGCTTCAAGATTTCGCTGAAATGATTTTGAAATCTGTTAACGGTAAGTACAAACTTTGTAATCATTTTACCACCGCACCTTGCCTCTCAGAACCTAATAATCAAGATCTTGCCAGTGAGACTTTTGGGAGCAGGAACCTTCAGATAGTAGTGATATCAAGGCACCTTAATATCGAGCAGACGGAAGTATACAAACATAAACCTCTTCATTGCACTTTATGAGGCGGAGGTTCTATCGATAAAAAACTCACACGTAACTTGGTACAGTAGAGGGTCATACTTGCTGTCAACTCATTATTGATGATGGCACCCCATCAGGAAACAACCAAAAACTTCACCATCATTGGTATAATTGATGATGGTGCGGTACAAGTAGACGTAGAACCTTCGACCTTGTGTGACAACGGCAGTCAGCACTCAAGAGAACCGTCAATAGGGCGAATAAAATACCTGGTCGTACTGATCCAGCCAAGAGACGTAGCTACGGTTTGTACTAATGTCAGTCAAACAGCTCCAGGCAAACGACAGCTCTTTTTCACAAACAATGAGCGAAGCAACCTGCACGTGCAATGTACCACAACTTCCTGCGCAACGCACGTTACAATCTTCGTAATATAGTCCTTGCGAAGCAAGCGAAGTCCTGGTTTGCCTTGACATTGTGTCCCTTAAACCTTGAATTGCTCAGTCAAGGTAGCAGGTAAGCACAAGGTCGAAACCCACACAGATGACCATCGGCAAACGAACAGGATATCTTAATTTGTACTGAGATATGACAAATGTAATGCACGGGATCATTTCTTAGTTCAAACGAATCCTTACGGAATATAAAGTAGCAGGTGAAAATGCGATAACGACATGGTCGCCAATGTGAACATCACCTAGGAGGCAATGTGTTTCCCAACTTGGTCTACGAAGGATAGGTCAACCTTACGCGCGGAACAACATGCTCTTGCAAATGTAGCTGCTCATCCAGCTAACTATTTACGAACATACCAATTTTGAAGTTAGCCACAAATCCCGCTTAAAAAATTGTCTGTGGCCGCTGAGGGTGGAGGAATCCAGACAATAAATCAATCGGACAGCATGCGCAAATCAAGTCCTTTTCGTAATCGGCGGGTTTACGTTCTAATTTCATCCCATGAAAGCGACTTTTCACTTTGACTGAACTGTACGCACCGTCACGTTTCTGTTTAGCTGATCTCACTGACTTCAAGCCCCTCCGCTGCACCACTCACAACTACAGAGGCAACTTCAATGTTAAAGAATTTGAGGTAAGCAGCCACGAGAAATCTTTCTAGAATTCCAATCACGGCCCGAAGCCACTTGTTCGTTGTTTTCCATCAGTGCTTCCGCCAGCCTACTTGTGGAAATCAATATTTTAATTGAATCACAGTATATTTATTCTTCATTCGCGGACTTCGTTTTACCCCATTCAGAGTATATTCAAGTAGCAGCCGGGCTGATCGCATTTAAACGAGCCGTTACGTTTACACCGACGTTTCAATAAGAAGAACTGCAACTTGGTTTAAGACTGCCAGACACGAGAGCGCAACGAGGACTCTCAATGGCATAACAGCACTGCCACTTCTCATGTTTCTCTGTCCTGCCCTGATCAAGAGTGCGTCCGCTGCCCGCAGGACTTGACTCAAAAGTGCGACAGAATCATGCTTTGCGACGGATACCGCCAATCACTCGCAAGCTCGTCAATCGCCCGGCCGCATGCCAGCGTGCACGCCTCAGCTCTAGCATCGTCGACCAGCGAATCATTTGCGAAATCGAGCAACATCAGTGGACCTGCCTAATACCCCGGTCAAGTCAATAGTCTTTCCGAAACGTGGCTGCGGCGCGAGCAGTAATCCGCTTACTGGCCAAACAAACCGCAGTAAAATTCTTGCTCGACGCAACGAAACCAAATTACCTGATATGACGAAACCTTACGGTTGGCCGGGCGATTGCAGGCAAGTAACGTGCTGGGAAGTGTGGAAACAAGGGCTTGAGCCGCAAACCACCATGTCGATTTTAACGACTGCAGTAACTGCATCTTTCAACGACGTCACCGCGGCTGCAATGGGACAGCAATGTTTGTTTGACCGCGCGGCTCAGCTGCGTGCTTTAATCGCGGCATCAACTCGTCTCCTATCTCACTTCCTATCTGGTTTCTGGATCATCGCTTTCCACCAGCCCGGCAACAACACCTTCAGTGACCTTTTCTCCAATTATTATTATTCATCGCGGGTGATTAACTGCAAAGCGGCAGGATATTGTTTCGCGACAATTACGGCGTTAATTTTTTGCGGCTTCATATTTCACATCGGCGAACGCCTGTTTTTTGCCGCTTCAATCGAGTGGCGCAGGAAAAAAACCTGCAAGAAATTCTCCGACAAAAGCAACGTCTGCTCGAGGCCAGGCTTAGCGGTTTTCAAGATGTTTTGAAAGTGATGCTATACGCGACAGACCTACCACTTTTCTAGCTCCGAGTACTTCCCGTTTTTAATGCTATACACGAGTACAAAGCAGCGGTTTGAGGAGATGCTTCTGGAACGAGGCACTGATTTCATCTGCGTCATAAGGTGCTTATCCAAATTGCGAAAGTTAACTTCTAGAAGATGCTTGCGGTATGGCTGCGGGTAAAGTTTTGTCTAAATCTTCAGCACAACTTGCAGTGATGGTGGTCCAGTCCACGTATACGAAAATAGTCCTTTATCCATTTTTAAGCCAGTGCTATTACACAGCCGGATATAACAGGTTTGAGAAGCTGACTTTAATAGCTCTGACAATAGAACGAGTCTTCAGCACGACATCGATATTAAGTGCTCTGCACGAAGTCCTCGGCTCGCTGTCCTGCAGCTGTCACATCATGGCCAAACGCGCAATTACCCCCCGCTGAATGAACTTGATAAAGAGAAAATATGTGACATTTTTCTGTAAGGGATTGTTTTACGGCATGCCCTAATACGAGGTAAAGTAGTTGTGTCATGAAGTGATTTTTCTGGCTTGCCTCTTTCCACACGTTCAGCTTGAAGGATGTTAAGTTGCCTTCGCTGATCAATGTTCTTGCACGAGTTGTGTGCTTCACTTGCGAAGAGCATTTCAGCAACTGAAAAACCGCCTTCAGCTGCGTAAAAAAACAATCTTTTACGGAAAATGCGAATAAAGTTTGCTAAAACACGCCTAAGATTTCATAAATTTCGCTTAAAATAAACATTGGGATTGGTAAGCTGAGGCCAGATTGTTGTATGAATCGATGTGTCGCTGGTGCTTTGAAACACGAAACGTGATATTTGCATAAAGGATCGCACGTATCAGAATTTTGTCTTTTGCCCATAACATCTTGGTTGAATTCAGCTTTTGAGCGTCCCGGGTCCATTGTTGATTCTCTTTCATTCACCCATTGACGGGGGCGTTTGGAGCTTTTCATTTGAACCCAGTTGCACGACGTGGTCATAGAAGGTTTTCAAGTTTATGGCCATCTCAGCAATATCCTAATATTTTTGCTGCTAACGCTTAAAGAGGCAAAAGGGGAAAAGCAAACAAAAAACCTTACCTTAAGAAAAACAACAATCGACTGCAGTCAGTGGAAACAATCTTATTGATTTCAAAGATTCAAGGTTGAGTAAAGAAGACTTTAATGTTTGCGTGAGCTCCTGCGCTCAATGTGTTTTACGTCGAATCAGATGCAGTGCAAATTGTCGATTTCATTATCGATGTTGAAAATCTGTCCAGGAATATCATTTACACAACAGATGCACTGTCTGCTTCAGTTTGAAAAATATGCCTGGCATAGTTCGCTTGACATTCATCAACACAGGCAGTGGATAAGCACGTTTCGAAGTGTGAGTCTTAACGAGGTCGTGGCAAATCATCCTGGCGCATAAAGCCTTCATTGAAGCAGGCTTCCAAACCACGTGACCGTTTGGCGATTTCGAAAAGAACACGCCGCACCGCCGAGCAATTTCAAAATGACGTCATCGTCGCGTTCCTGCAGGATATTTACACACTGAACTCAGTTAACTGAAACCGTCTTCGGCGGTTGGTTTAATCCCACCCGTTTATCAGCAAGAATGATCGCTTGCTCTTGACCTTTGACACGCATTCTCTTTGGGGCGCAATCGCCCAAGAAAACATCAAACGAAGCCGACTTTGCAGTAGCGGTGTAATTTACAAACTGAGAGTCATTACATTATAAACTGTTTGCAGTCCTTTAAGGAAAGCGCATGGCGTCATTGAAATTTTGCCATGCCGTTTTTTATTTCTACCCCGAGTCCGAACCACCACAGAAGAAACGAAATACGGACAGATTAAAAGTGGATCTTGCATGATCAACCATTTTTCAACGAATGCAAGTTGAAAAAANTGGTTAGTTCGACCGCGACAAATCCGCAGAGCGATATCGGCCGCCGCGCACCACGCGTCGCCGACGCACGATGACGCAGTCCACGCACTCGAGATTTCCGCTCGTTATCACATGCGAGAAAAGCAGGTCAGCGCCGGCGCGAATTTCGATTTCTGAGCTTGATCTGCCTGAGGTTCAACCGCAGAGCTTCCACGACGGCTGCCCGGCCAAATCACATTGACGCACATCACCTGCAACAAAGCGAAGCCTGCGAATGGGCGCTGCAGCCAGGCGCGACACGCGCCGTCGAGTGTTGACCCATACATCTGATGTTGGCGCAAACGAAATGGCAGGCTCGACAAGAATTCGGGTGTGTCTTTGCGAAAATCAAAAGATTTCCGATGGGAGGAGCATAGATTGTTCTCGATGACGCAAGGATTGAATCAACTTTCAAGGTGCACAGTTGTCAAAAGTGCAGCGTTTGCCGAGGATCGGAATGCAAGCCTCGCCCAAAATTTTCTTTTACTTTCGACATGAAATGAAAAACCTTTATTCATCGGCATTAATTATTCTTCCCATATCGGAACTTCAATTAAGGTTTGCTGACGTTTTAATTAATAGTTCTCCGCCTGACTGTAAAATTAACTAAAATTAATCGGCAAAACCGCGTGGTTGTTCAAATTAGGCCCATTCACATGGAACAGGTCATGGCTTCATGTTATTCATAAGCGTTCAGGTGAGAGCGCTAGCGTGTATGACAAGGTGCATGTGATCGTTTAATACAACGCAGTAGTTTTACTTCTATACTTCCACGCCCTTGGGCAGAAAAATTGTAAAACTTTTCTTCATACTTTGTCGATCAAATATAATTTTGCAAAACCACAAGCGGTTGATTCGAATGCTAAAAATGTTGTACTGATGCAAAGTAATATAAACTCATGCTAATTAGTATGAACTTGAATTCGGTCTTGTGATTTGTGCGAATGTTTATGACTGGATGCCCACGGAAAGTTTAATTTGCAAATAACAACAACAAATTTCAAGCTTAGAAAAACTGTGAACCAGGCAGATTACTAAGAATAAATACTTTTTCAATTGCAGGCGTCGTTAATCCCTTGTCCAGAGTTTTGCAGTTAGCTTTCAGATATTGAAAAAAGCAAACCAGATACAGAAAAAACGGTCCAAACCGTTTTCCTAAAAGGTCCAAATTTTTTCAAAAAGATTCAAAACACGTTTCAAAGAATTTAGTGATTGATTAATAGTTATTTTTTCGAGTTTCATTATTATGCTACAAACAAGTACAAAGTTTGAAGTTTATTCACAAACTGCAGTTTGATTTCCGTTAATAACTGCCACTGTAAATAAAGCATAGATACATTCAAACCGTGAAACGAAGGTCATGTATCGTGGTTAGCCGCAAATACGTGAAGTTGATGCAATATGTGACAAGCAATTGAGTTGCAGCTTTATTCCATCATAATCCATAAATGGACACACATTTGATTACCACTCTTGCATTTTGAGTCCACCACTCATCAACATAACCGTGGAGTACAACAGGCCAGATCATCAAATTACAGCAATATTATTTTTTTACAGGAGATAAGAATACAAAAAACACATATTATGACTCGTCCAGCGTAATTATTGAAGCAACACAAAATATTATCCATGTTTATCATTAGTTTTAAATTTAAATAATATCACAAATTCACATGCTCACGACACAAATCATGATTTCCTCTAAGCCTAAGAGTAATGTGCAGTCTTGTATTACTTTCATCTTTAAAAACTGGCAATAAGTCAAGACAAAAGATAAAAGTAAAAAGCTCTCTGTAACGTGAAGATCAATGTGTTAACGACTTTGTTTCAACTTATACTATACAAACGTTTTTATTAAAGACAGTGCTTTTGTGATTTCAGTGCACACACAAGTTTGAACTATACCTAAGCTGATAGTTGACCAATTGCTGCGCGTACCTAACTTTGCTGAATCATATTCCTATTTGCCTGTATCAAGTCGACTAAAATAATACTAATTTCACTAGAGATTAACGTGCATACACCACCTTGAACTATGTCTATAAGCTAACACTTCACCAATTGCTCCTCTGAGCAAAAAAATAACGTGGCACATCTCTTGTGCGTCATTCAATGGCCATATGTTGGCTAATAGGAATTACGATTATCGTATCCAGAAAAGCCAAATATGAAGAAGTTCTCATTAACCCATTGTGGCATAACGATAGCCTGTTCACCTGGCTAACCACCCGAGGTAATTCGTTTGGGTTTCAATCAAGTCAAAAATGTACGAATTTCAAAACTATGGACCGAAAAATATTCCAGTCTGCCAATCCCAGATTTAAAGTGCATGCTCTGAAAGAACAAATTCATATACTATTTCAAGGCAACACATCACGAAACATTTAATAAAAAGCACATGGATTCCTTGAACGCAGCTGACCTCGGCAGTTTAGCATTTACGTAAGTTCGCATAAAGTTTGATTTCACTCCATATGCTGACTACGTGTGCAAAGCGTGGCTTTTGGACTTTTTGCTTGTTTTAGGGGTATGAGCGTCAGTTCTTTATTGAGCAAGCAATGTCAAGCGGTTGAGAAATAACCTGATTGCGAAACATCGTACAGTTCACTACCTGATATTCATCACGACGGGTTTTGAAGCATTACAGCTTTTCAACGAGTTACAAACACTACAGATATGGAGTTATCATAAGCTAGTAAAAGGCATCTGAATGAATTTCTCTGCACAATTTCTAAACCATGTTTTCTAAACGCAACGGGAACTTTAGTTTAAAAATTATTTAGCTATACAGAAAACTACATTGAAATCGCGTTATTTTTACTTCAAGTAACACCCAGTCAATGGTTTGTGTGGTTGCTCCTTTTACCCGCGGTTACAACTGGTAAGATGCTGGTGTCGGGTCTTTCCAACCATCACAACATCAACCACAAAATCAACTCTCCCAGTGGCTGTCGTGTTTTTGTAGTGTTGCATTTTTTATGTGACCCATGGGCAGAAAACATAAGCTCTACTTAAACGTTTATGACTGTACTTTACACTTACCACTGTCCACGCCAAGAACATCGTTTGGACTAAGCAAGCCAAAATTCCACAAGCACACGTTGTTTTGAAAATGTGGTTGCTGTGCCCGGGATGTAATCAAGACGCATATAGCACACTTTATAGACATCGACTAACACGTTATGTAATTTCGTTTAGATAAACTGGGTCTTGGTGTTTGATTCTTCGAAAAAGAAAACGGTTTTAGCATTTCCCTCGTGGGTTTCAGGAAATAAAATATGTAGTAAAATGTTAAAGCTTTTACTGCACGCCGCAGCCACTTTGTTTTAGTGTTTAGTCTTAATCCTCCAGTAGAATGTTTGCAAGCAGGGATGCTGCATCTTAGGATTTTGAAATACTTCATAATGTGTGAACATGAAGTTTTCAAGAAATGTGAAAGCTCTGATAAATGCTCTTATCATTACTTTGCCAATCAGCTATATAAGCCTAAAATGATGAAAGAAGAAGAGTATGGTTTTCAAGTTGAAACAAAATTTTTTCTATCTGAACAAGTCGGTATTGATGAAAATAAAGACCAAAAACTGCCATTGCTTCCCAAACGTTTTAAAATTGTAATGCGCTTACTCATCAGATCATTGTAGTCAAATATAGTATTAGAGACGTTGCTCAGTGAGAACAGAAAATCTGCTGTGTGCTTACAATATGTCTTCGCACAAAATCATTATTGGCGAAGGTGATGTCGTAGGATCAATTCCGTCGGTCTGAGTCATCCAGATCTTCAAGAAGTTTATCACACTGTTATATCTTTAACATCAGGCGATACAACTTTTAAAAGCGTTATTTAGCTTGAAATTCTCATTTCTCTCCCTAAAAAAACAAGTTTAATCTTATCCGGTTGCAGGTGATGTTAGGTGAATAATTAAAAAGTAAATATATCTTTGACGTATTTGGATGGAGAAGTAAACGCTGCAGTAAATTTACCAAAACCGGCCATTCTCTTCAGCAGAGCTTGCTTTTATTGCAAAAACTGCGTTTGATATTTTGCGTTTGCCGAAGCATATTGCATACTGGAAATGTTATTCGTAAATGGGCTGTGTGGTTGTGGAGCAATTGACAAAGAAATTTATAACTGAACGCCCTTTTTAAAGCTGCAAATCGATGAATTGATGTGGAAACGGTCGCGTCATATTGTCATCTATTCGCTGTTGATAACTGGCGGACTTCCAGCCGAGAATTTCTTGCAATCAAACAAGAAGACCCTGCAATTTCTTTCAGAAATTTCCGAGCATTGTGCCAATGATAAGGCAAATCCATGTGTGAGATAAAAAACTATCATAACATCAAAAGAATTGGCTACATCAGTTTCCTACGTCTTCACAAATAATGAAGATGTGGTTGCCAAGGCTACTTGTGGTCTCAGGGGCACACCAAACTTGGACCTTCTCCTGTGCTGTAGTACATTATTGCCTGATCAGTATGATGATCGTGGGTTAATTGTCATGCCCACTGAAATCTAAGCAATAGTTTAATTAGTGAAAACATTATCTGCGTTTTGAGAGCATCACAGGACTAGCTTTTAGTGCAACATGAAAGTGAGAGCAGAACGCTTATTCTATTCCGAAACTCTATTGGTTTCGTTTCAGCAACGATGATGTGCACACCGTCAAAATGAAAGACATTTTTCGCGGCCAATAAGGATTTTGAATCCGTTTTTGGTACCTGGAATTGTGGCGGGTTTTTCGCCTGTTAGGTGTCTCGGATGGCTGGAAAAATCGGTTGATTTCATCAGAAAGGCATAGAGCCACGAAGAGAAGCAGTTCATTGAATATATCATACGTCTACCCCGCTTGAAAGAACTGAACATGAAGATTTATCACCAGAGCCTTGAACCCTGGCCATTCTCGTGGATATGTGCCAAAACCAGGCGAATGTTTTTACTGAGTGCCTTGTACGAGTGTCGCAGCTGACAAGATGAAGCATACAATTTTAGTTTAGGCTAATAATGAAAGCATTCCGGACCTGCTTGAATTCTTCCAACAAGAAAAGTTTGTGTGAAGCACTACGACGTGTAATTGTGCTCATCAGAACCGAAATTTCGTTGTCTGATCCTGAGCAGTTTGTACATAGCTCCGTGCTTGGACAGCTGCATTAAACAGAAATTTCAGAACGCAAGCGTTGAGAAAGCGTACAAGGGAAAATATTGCCCAACAGTCTATTTTTGTGTCTTCTAGTCCTTGTGCATGTTTCGGAAATAAACTTGCCAGTGAGAGTGATGTAAAAGCGAATTTTTATGCCCGCATTTTGAACTCGAAGGCGCACCTCGCTTTTTCGAGTCTGATAATAGTTAATGCATGCTTGTTGAAATTTCGTTCGCATATTAAAAAACAGGAGTGCAAATGCGTCAATTTCCTCAGCAAAACATTTCAACTTAAATGCGAAGATGAAAACGATATTGTAGAAAATTAGCTGTAGAGGAATACTTCTGAAATTTGTACCAACATACATTGCCATATTCAAGAGTTGTAGTATTACTAGTGTTTCCAACCCGGGTTTTCACGAACCCGAAACCCGAGATTTTATGCAATTTCCTATTATCCGAAACCTGGGTGTTAATGTCCGCCAACGTGAATACTTTGGAAAACTTTATAAAAGCCGTTGCATTCAAAATTATGAAAATATCTGGCTTTCTGGCTTAGAGCTATGCTATTCATACTACTCACTCACTAGTTTGTCAATGTTGTTTAATTTCATCACAATAGCATGCTTTCTAAAAAGTTTTTGAAAAGTCACGCTTTTGAAAAGTTTTGAAAAGTCACGCTTTCTTNTTCATGCGTCAGTGCTATGAAAATCAGTGAGAAACTGTGCTTTAGTACNNAAGTACGAACAACGTGTATGTTTTAGTTGTTTTTGTAGCATTTTTCTGAACTCAATTTGTTATTCTAATATCTTTATTTAACTTAGTGCGTATTTTTGCTATTTTGCAAACCTCAGTTTGTCTTGTACATTTGGCTATTCACGTTTCACAATATTTAGCAGCAGCCCACAGTGTGTACTGTGCATGCTGCATTGATTGGTTCGCGGCAGGTATTGACTTTGAAGACCTCATGGTCAGTGGTGGATTTAGGGTTGGGGAGGCCTGAGGCAAGACCAAAAAGGGGGGCCCTCTGATGACGTCATCATGCTCAGCCAACCGCGATATCAACTTTTGATCAAGCCTAAGATAAGGCCACTGAAGGATACGTTCCTGAGACTATGGCATGACAGACATAGCTGGAGAAAATGCAAAAGGATGTTCATGATACACAACTTTGAAAACACTGAAAGTTGGGAAGACAAGGCTGGCAACACAAAAGTTAGCCAATTCCAAGTTGGCATCGCTCCCACTTCTTTATTATTGCACCCCATTGCTCAGCATTCACCATCAATAAACTGCAAAATTTACCCCTTTGAAATTTTCACACTTCCCTTTTTGAAAAAATACTTGGTAGTTGGTATCCTGAATTTATTCACATTCATGGCTTTATGGGTATCCATGAAACTAAACAACAAG
>JGI24159J19872_10002122_pt1 | contig 23170 bp, 18 predicted proteins | sample Ectturendosymbi4_FD_19872 | JGI IMG/M metagenome (IMG submission 19872) | reverse complement strand
CTTGAATAGAGATATGTGCAAGTTTGAATCATCGCAAAAAGACGAAAGCAGATGGCAGTCGACTGATTCCTCGAAAGCATAAAGAAACACTAGTGCTTTTAAGTGTTGCCCTGATAAACTGGCAAGCGAGTTTAAGCGCCAGCGTCGTCTTTGCAGTAAATACAGCAGATAACCAAACATTTTCTTTATATTCTAATAAGAGAGTTTCCCTAAAAGCAAAGAACGTCAAGGGTATAAAATGGAAAGCAAGTTCCACATACTATATCCTTTAAAAAGTAACTTTAGACGATTTGATATTGTTGATAAGGAGATAAGTAATAACTATAGGGCAACCAACAGACAACAAAGTCAAAATTTTTCTGCCTTTTTAAAAGTTTATGAAACGTCCACAAACCAAATTTCACGCTGATACCATGAGGTACTCCAAAGCAATTAGGTCAAAAAAGTCAAAATTTATCATTAGGTCAAAATTTTCTTGCAGCAGGGTTTTCTCTTTATCGATATTTTTTTAAAGTTACAACAAGAGATTTTGATATGTTTTTGTAAGTTTATTTGCAATTCTGGAATACTAATGGATTTGTTGCGACTTCTGACGTAATAATGTTGTTTAGCCCACTACTGGACGATTGAATATTAAGTAAACTAGGCATGGCAATGCAAGCGTGGTCTTACAGTACTTGGTTTGGTAAATGCTCAATCCATTATGCATATACTGTATAATGTTTTAACTTTATGGTATTTGCAGGTTTGACTCTATTGTAGTTATCAATGCACTTATCAACATATCATGCCTGAGATTAAACAACCGAATTCTTCAAAAGTTCGAAGTATACTGCATGAATGTGCTTCTGAGTTTACCTCAACACCTTGAGGGTGAATTATTTTGCGAATTCTGTGACTGCTTCAGTGAAATATGACAAAAGCAGGGGTGCCGGAACAACGGTAGGGCAGGGGGCAGTGAAAAGGTTGAGGGCAATGGAAACTTATAAAAAACAAACAAATCGTTCCCAATATGTTTGTTTCTGTTCGGCAATAATGGTGACCTCAAAAATAATAACATAAATTACAGAAAACCATTCTGAATTTTCTTGTTGCGCGAATAGCTGCAATAAATTTGTGACAAATCCATCTTGACAAAGCATGAAATTACCCATCATACTGTTATGAAAAAGGCACTTCCGCCCCCGCTGCCCTCCTTTTGAAAGGGGAGTGGGGAAATGCCCACGCTATTTTCCTGCTCTCCGGCGTCCCTGGACACAAGGTTTATGGTGGAAGCACATCGCCAAAGGGCAAAGCATCAACGAGATTCGTTTCATGAAACTGAAAGTAGTCAGACATTTTTAAAACATGCTGCTTTTGCAGATAAACTACTTTTTGTTTCATTGCAACAGAACAAACATAACGGTTTGTTTTCTAATACTGTATATGAATATGCTTTGTATTCAGCATTTCAGTTGAAAGCGTAGAAAATTGATAGGTCAAAATAAAGTCAAAATTTGTAAATTATAAAGTGAAAATTTTAAGTTTTTAGGTCAAAAAATTGGTTGCCCCAGTAATAACTTTACACTTTCTATCAGCTCATAAAGTATCACGCGAAAAGTCAGATCATCATTGGACTTTTCACGATGAACGACTTCTAAAAGGGGCCCCATCACTTTGAAAGTTAGAAGATTTTCTGCAACTTTTACCTCACGTGTGGCTTCATTTGCGAAACATCGCTATGGCCAACGTAGTGCTGTTCATACATGCTTTCGTGATGGGAAGAAGGAAGCGTCCTCCCACACGCACTGAACACGCTGCGTACTTTACTCAGTCCGGGAACAAACATATCGTCTATGCTGCTGGAGTGAAAATCAAACATGACAGTTTTCGTTAATGATTGAACAATATCCCGACTCCTTAGTTATGGTGTATGGGCGTGGCAGATGGTGTTTGAGCCGCAACCACACGCGATCCGTCGTCATTCGCCCGGAAAAGAACCGAAGAGCGGACATTTGTTACGGAAACTGCGACATCACGTTGAAGCAAAGATGGGAAATCTCGAATGCACGGTACGTAAGCGTTTCTTGCGTCACAATTTCTTTGCCACTGTGATATGCGTGCATTGCTCATGAATTGTCAGAACCGGACTAAAAAGGCGTTCTGGTGCAATTAGCTTTCTCTTCTACGCCAGCGTTACGTCTTCGAGACTGGTCACACTTTGGCACCAAAGCTGTTAGAGGGTAATTTGTAGGAAAAACGGCATCAGTTGTTAAGTTTTGAGCTGACGCCAAGAAAGCACAGTTGAAATAGAGACAGGTTTAAAGGTTTCTTCTGGAAACTTATTTTCTATTTTTGGAAGACAATCAAAAGAGGCTATTTAGAAACATTAACATCTGTTATAAGCCTGGCCAACGACATATGACGCCATAAATAGTGACGTGTTATATCCATACGTAACACAATGTTGCTTACAGGCAGGTCCGGTCTGACAAAACATGTCTGTCTCCCCTAAAAATTGTGAGGTGTTCGTCGTTCTGGAAATGTCTAAAACGTGTCGACTAATTTTGAAATGAACAGAAATGAAGCAAAATTTTAACCTCTTACCAAGTTGTTTGGACCTTATTATCTTACAGGACGCGGGGTCACTCAAGTAAGTGTCTCGCCTGGCGGGGAGTTGTTGATGCAACTTTTTACTTTGGCAACACAGTAACCAACTATTGCATGCGAAGACCTAGGAGTTAAGACAACCATTTAAAGTAATTATCAAACAATCAAATTGCGGTTTGTTCACATTATAATCCTTTTGTTTCCGGGCTAGCAGGAATAAGCCACGTTAGCCTGCTCATGATTTTTCCAGCCTTCAAACGGGAAGAATGATTTAACGTTAACATAGGAAGTTATGAACAGCCCCATCACTATGAAATGTGTGAGTAAACGCATCCGTTCTGCTAGATATGCACCAAAGCTAGCTTCTACCTGCAGCCATACACGTGAGTGCAGAAGGAGATTTTTTCACGAGATGTTAGAACCTTTTCTGTGAGAAAGTTATTGCTTCGGTTTCTTAAACCTGCAGTGTTTCAATATTTCCGCGTCTGGGATACTCACGTTGTTTTCGTTTTTCTTAAAACGAAAGGCAAATAACCTCATCGAGTTTTTGACGCACCAGAAAGATCAGAAAACCTCAGCGTCTCACCATTATTTCAATTTGGTTGTTCCGCTATCACCAATAAGATGGTCGCCTGATCTTTCCATTTTCCACTTACGCCTCGTACGTCTTTATAATTTAAATGTTATCCACAGGTTTTGAACTTGACGCTGTCTGAATCGCCCCATCGCAAGCGATTAGAGAAAAGCTCACTGTCTCGTTCGTCAAATAAAGAACGCCATTAGACTTTGTAAAGTGTGTCTATTCGTTGCGTGGCTGCACACATGTGCTTGCGGCAGAATCATATCTTTCGAATCTGTCATTTGTCAACAGAAACATTCGGTAACCACATCGGCCGATAGTGTTTTTTCTGATAATGATGATGTCCCGTGTAATTGCTGTTACGCAAGTTCTAAACCTGGAATGATATTCTTTTCAATCTCGTTTTCAATAGTTTTTTTTCTGGGAGATTGAAAAAACGTTTTTATACTTATGAGAATACCTACATAATGTTTTTGATAACGGAAACTCAGTTTAAAGCGTTGAAATTTTGCTGAAAAACAATTGGCTCTGATCGGAAACTGTTTAGTGTTTTGTGCCGAGGAGCAATTGGGTTGCTTCACAGCGGTTCCACTCGCAGTCACAGCATCAGTTCTCCCGTTTACTGTCTTTGAACGTCGGTCAAGACCCTGAAATTTAATACTTTCTGCTTTATCGCTTTGCCCGGACCACATAACCTCGCAACAAGAACCTTCATGCCAGACACCACACAAGTAAACCGAAACATCCAGGAAACTAAAGCGAATAATTCCTCGGTTAGATTTTGATTTTGCAGCTGGTTACGTGGTAGATATCGAATACGAAAAGACTTTTGGGGATTTCTGCGTGACAAATCGATCGAGCAAAAGTTGTATTTTTGCTGTCTTTCAAATGAAAGTACAGTGGAATAAGCAAAAGAAATTATCGTCTGGACGTTGCTCTTAAGTTTCTAACTCAGGCTGAATCTTGCGTTCATAGCTGAAGGAGAAAATTGGTTTTTAGAAAGTCAAAAAATTTTACGTAGTTTTCGTGTTTCTTAATTATCAGGTCATTTTGCCCAACAACAGTTTCAAACATTTTTTGCTCATTTCAAAATCTCATAACGACTGTACAACAAGATCATCATCCCCCTGTGAAAGACTTTCAAGCAGTTTTGTTCATGTTATTTTCAGGGTTTTAGGTACTTTCTTATGTAGATATAAAGTTTACACCTTGGCCCATGGTAATTATCTGGCAGTGCTTTACCGAAAAAATGTCGTGTCGACTCGAATCTCAGGTTCAGGGTAAAGCGGATGCTGCATCTGCATGAAATCAGTACTAGCGAGTAGCTATTATGGCAAGGTTGTGGTGGTTTGAGACGCAAAATCATTAACTGTCACCCTTCGCGTAAAAGCAGAAAAGTTATCACATATTAATGACGTCATCACATATTAACGATGCAAAGCTTTGGATTGAACCATAAAATGGTTGTGGCGTTCATGGGCGTCGGAAGGATTTCTTCCAGGGGGGGAAATGGTGGATTTTTTCAGGGAGTGGCCAAAAAGATTTTGTCCAAGGGGGCCAACAGTGGTGAAAATTCATTTTACCGATTCGAAACTAAAAGAATAACATTTTTTCTACTAAGCCGTAAATAGGAAAATATAAAATTTCTAAATACAGGAAGTAGGCCGTGCCCCCCCTGCCCCCCCTTCCGACGCCCATGGTGGCGTTTGCTTGGTTTGACAGCAATTGATTTTATTGAACATACTTACTGAGACCAGGAAATCATTTCACTGTCAGGCGAACTTGTTTTTCTTTCCCAATCATCACCACCGTTCATGCATATTATGACGTTATTTGATGCGCAGCCAACTGTGACGCCTGAAGACGATTTCGATCCAGAGCGCGACTGTCGTCTGCTGAACGAGGCAATGGACGGCTGTGGTACCAGCGAAGGCCTCATCATCCGAATATTAGCAAACAGGTAAACGTCGGTCAAAATGAGAAAGAACAGCGCTTGCTTCTTTGCTAACTTGCAGCAGAATTATTGTTTCAATTTGTGTAAGGCACAGTTTTTTTATTCCCGCAAAAAACGGTTTTTGTTATTTTTTTCGCAGTGTCAGGGGCACATGCAAAGTTCTCGCCAAACTTTGTTCTTCTTCCTTGAATCCTCGCAGTAAGGTTCTGGTTGTCAAAACCTGACCTTGATTAAAATACCTACAGTGAATAGATTTTAAGTCTCCGTGCTACTTTTAGGAGTATGTTTTGGATGCAAGTTAGTTTAAATCGCTTAAACATAAAGTGTTAATTTCATTGTTTCGCAAACTATGCGACTCGTAAAGCAGAAAAAGTTGATATTGAAACTTTGATTTTTTCTGGCTTCTTTTCATCTGTTAGCACAGAGTTAGCACGCAGTAGCAGTCATACACCAGAGGAAGCTGTCGCTTGCAGGATATCAGGTTGGTGTAACACGATCAAAAGCAGTATTTTCTTAAATAAAGTGACTTTCCTCTCTGAAACGTGTTTGGCGGCTTGTGCAAATTTAGTTGAGATTGAAATTGTTTTCTGCCAGTAAATACGGTTATTGAGAAAACGGCTCAAAACCTAGCCATAGAAATTAAGAGTTCGGGGATGTAAGCTTTCTGAATTTACTACGGAAGTTATTTACCTCAAGTGAAGTTAATTTTCTGGAGTTCTGGAATTAAATTTCTGAAGTTAGTAAGCTTTCTAAACTTAATGACGTCATTTGATGCGCAATGTCGTTATTTTCCTTGATAAGTAAACAAAGCAAATTTTTCAAACACTCTAGTTAGAAAAGTTATCATTGATATTTCTGTCACGTATCCACACAGTTCTAAAAATGTGGTGAAGATGCTGACGATTTTTCTATAATTTCTGGATGCATTCAGGAAAGTATCACCAACCTAAAATTTTTATGCAAAACTGTCATTTTTTAGTTTTGTTAGCATTCAGTAAAAGACACATTAGTTCACTGATGTTCAAGCTAATTTCTTGAAACAAAAACATATTTGCATGTGGCTTGAAAAAATAAAATAAAACTGTCAATTCGTATCAATTTCGAACATCGCTGTCTAAATCGCATCAACAACACCGAGGGATCAGAGGTGACAAGTTCCGTGTTTGCGTTGATGCACACTGGCATTTCAAACATGAAATTAGAATTAAAGATAAAAAAACAAAAATCCGGCCCCAGCCTCCTTCCTGAACACACACCATCTATATGTTGCTGGTCATCATCAAAGTAAGCTGAATACTCGTGTAGGAACGTTTTGGTGTTATCCTGATGCATTCTAAAATGTTGTGATCTCAACAAATGCTTCACTATTAGCAACATTGCAGGCGTACGAGACTGTAACTCTGGGTGGAAAGCCTGAGTTTAGCAGCATCAACGCTGATAATTTTGCAAAACACCATTTGTAAATTTTCAGGGAAAATAATAGTGGTTTTCAAAACAGGGCAAAAGAGAAAAAATCAGCAGCAAACATTTGAAGACGGAGAAGCACTGTCGTTTTCGGTTCCAACTGATTCGAAATAAAGATGGCATTTTTTACTCTACACTTCATTTTTAGAGAAATTTCCGTGATCTTTGTTGAACGTTAAGACGAAGATCTGCGCTTTGCACCAAACTGCTCATGAGGAGTGCAACATTCTTGTAAAAACCATAAAATGAGAAAGTCTTGACACCGCTTGTAGCAAATTTATTTGTAAAGCTTTTGGTATGTTTAGCGCTTCATGTTGCAACGCACTGGCATATGAAAATTGATCTGATATATCGTGGAGAAAAACATCACAACGTGTGATTGCTAGGGCCATTTTTTATGACCTAAAAAACTTGATAATATGACTTTATTTTTCAGAAAATATGACTTTATATGACCAAACAAAAATAAGACTAAGCTATAACTAGGCAACAAATTTTTGACCTAAAAACATAAACTTTTGACTGTATAATTCACAAATATTTACTTTATTTCGACCTATAAATTTTCTGTGTTTGCAACTGCAAAATAGTTCAGCATTAGGTGTTGAAGTTTTCCCAAAAGCATATTCATGCTCGCTATGCTTCGAAATTAAAAATTTTCTTTTTTAAATTTTAGGATGTTATATTGATAAGTAGATTTATAAACTGCAGCAGCGACAAACCTGAGAACATCATACAGTTGAAGCACTATATGTATAACGGATTGAGCACTTTTTTCAATAACATATCGATGAAGAGAAAAAAACTGTGCTGCAAGAAAAATTTGACCCAACGATAAATTTTGACCTGATAATAAATTTAGACTTTTTTTGACCTAATAACTTGGGATTCCCTCATGATATGAACGTGAAATTTGGTTTGTGGACGTTTCATAAGCTTTGAAAAAGGCAGAATTTTTTTAAATTTATTGACTTTTGGTTGCCCTCTAGCTATAACATACTACTGCACAAAAAAGCATTACAAGCGAAATTAGGCATAAGAGATGGTAGCCCCATGGTTTGTTCAACCCCATTCAAATAAACGGCTCAAAAGATGAGCAAAACATATAGTTTGGTTTGAAGCAAAGCAAATTGAAAATCCATGGACGTTAGTTTATTTCTTTGGGCAGCAAGAACATGCATTTTTAGGCGGAATATTACATTTCATTCAAATAACTTGGTCTACCTTCATCTTTGCCAACATTCGCAAGGTGCCCAAGTGGATTCAATTTGAAGGATGCAGCTTAGACCTAGTGGTATAGTAGCTTCACCTGATATCTTGAGATTGTTTTTATGGTTTCCTTATTGAATTGAGTTGAAAATATGCAAAATATGACTTTATGACCTAACATGGAAAATATGACTTTTTATGACTTTATAACTTTTGTTATAGACTTCGTATGGGTGTGATTTTTGTTTTGAAATTCGTTTCATAGCTTCCTGAAGCACAGAAAAAAACATGACTTTTATGACTTTAAATGGCCCTATAGTGATTACATGTTTTGCAATGACCGTGTATAAATTTATGGAAGGTACGTCAACAAACTTTGGTGGACGTTTTTGGCGTCTACTCTGTCAAAAACGAAAAACTGTTTTAAAACACATCTTGCTCGGACATTTTGGACTGTACACAAACCTCTGTGCAAGCTGCCACGGTTAAACAATAATCGCTTCTCAAAATAAAAGATGTAAAGGCTTGTGGTATACATGTAAGGGTACTTGTCTGCACTTTATTCTGTGCATGTATCAACGACTACAACTGATTTATTTCATCGCAGATGTTGAGACGGCGCTCTAGGCCATCGGTTTCGTTTTAGTGGAGCGTCAGTGTTTGCCAGACGCCTTATCTCGAGTAACGACAGTCGTTGAATGAAGGGTGATTTATTGCCGTCCATGGCAATTATTAACGTATCCTGGTACGCTACTGATTTCATCAACGTTAGGCAAACTTTCATTTCTTGATGAAATGGCTGCTGTGTTGAAACATGGAACTTGAACCTGGATAGAATGCAGCGTGTTGCCTGGGTCGCTAGCAGAGACGAAATTAACGACCCGGATGTAGAGCAGCCGCAGCAATTCATTAAAATATTTTGTGCTTCAGGCGATAACTTTTTAACACAGAAAACTCTAAGCTTATCGACGTTTACAAAATTACCAATTGTTTTACTTGCCTGATAAGAATTGACACGGGTGATACATCAGCAAACGACGGCGGCTTTGTGGATGCGAGGTTTGCGATCTCCCAGAAACTGCCTGCGGTCCTAACGGATAAAAGCGTGAGACGCACAAATGCAAACAGAGTTTGTTTGTGAATAAAACCGTTTTGTTGGCTTAACTCACGAACGAAGAGTTTTCACGCAAGTCCTACGGAATTGCACGCGCTGTCCGCTCATCATTCTACATTCTCTTTACCCATAGGGGTAAAACCCATTGAAGTGTCAACGTTATGCAGAAGGAGTATTGAAGTTGACTGAATTTTAATGTTTCCTGTATGATTCATCGTGATTAAAAGCTGTTGCTGCTTGCTCAGTAAGCGAAACATGTACCCTGTAAACACCATGCTGCGTCTGATTGTTGGCTGTGTTAGAAGAGGCGTAACGAGGGGGGGGAAAGGGGGACGCAATTCCCCGGGCGCCGAATCACTATGGGAGCGCCGAATTATTGCCGGGGGCACCTAAAAGTCCCAACAATGTGAAATGTCACAAGTACTTTCTTCAACAGCATATTTACTTCCGAAAAATCTCAGGTTCAAACACGGGGACGCCAAACTTGCTTATTGCCCCGGGCGTCATTTAACCTCGTTACGCCTCTGTGTGTGAGGGTTCTTTTCGATAGAGACTTTCCTGTGTCACCTCGGGAATGAAAGAATTGTAACAAATGTTATTGTTAGTTCTTAAAGAATCACATGCATTGTTTCTACTGTAAATATATTTAAGGCGGAAAGTTTTCTGTTGACAATGACAACTACACGGTTGTTGAAAGAATATTGCCGCTTGCTTTCTACAAAATGCCTTCTTTCCGTCAAATCAAACTTGGTTGATACTTTGCTGTAAAGTACATTTCAAAGCTGTGACAGCCACTGATGTTCATTTCACCGATCAACACAACCAAGTTCAGTCCCCACAGTGTCGAAACTGTATCGAGTTCTACGCAGTGGCATGAAGGAAAACCACCGATGAACCCTCAATAACTCGTTCTCCCCAGAGACTATGAAAATATTGCTTTGCTTATTGGTATAAAATTTATTCACAGAATCACAACATGCTGTATGGTTGTCTGAAGCAAGTTCGATTCACAGAGTCGGAATCTCAATGTTAACTTTATTCCTATCATCAAGCAACCTGATGCTGATTTGCTTCCCCCTGGATATCTTGTAGCTAATAACATGAAAGTGGCTGATTTGTTGCCGAGAAAAGCTACTTTTGATTCTTATCGTAGCAGGGTTTTTAAGGTGTTTTAGGGACCGGATTCGGGTCCCTATAATTGAAAATCGGGTCTCTAGAATATAATTGAAAATCGGGTCTCTAGAATCAGAGAAAATCGGGTCCTTAGAATAAGAGAAATCGGGTCCTTACAGGTCCATAGCGGGTACCTAATATTTTACTTAAAAAACTGTCGTAACTTACTTGTTTCTAGAAATTTCATTGCACCTTTGTCTAGAATTTTTAAGTGTTTCATCTTTTTTGTTAATATTGTGGTTTTACCGGCAAACTAAAAAATTAGAAAGACGTCACTTCCAGCAGCAAATGCGATTGAGCCTCTAAATCCACTGTTTTCGATCCGGCAACAATTGTCTTCAACCATATTTTAATGTCACTTTCCCTGAAGAATTTGTCCTTTTCAATGCAGGTCTTCTCTACAACGTCAGATTTTGAAAGAAAAATACCAGGAAATGTTTGAGGAGGAACTGGTTGATCGACTTCGTGGGGAGCTGTCCGGAGACTTTGAGGAAGTAGTAACAGCAGTAATGGATGTAAGGAATTATTTTGTGCGTATGATTTGGTCGAGGATATGTCTCCTATTCCCTCAGCGATACCTCAGTGGCAGAGTGCCTGCCTCTCAATCGAAAGGTTGAGTGTTCGATCCACAGTCAATGAGTGAATTGCCGCATCGCTCCTTGTTTAATAGCGTTCATCTCAATTGCCTCAGCAAGAAGCAAATTTCAGGCTTTGGCCTGCCACCAAATGCCGTCACCAAAACAAGAAACCGATCAAGTTTGGCCCACGACGACTTACGAGGCCTCCCAAAGGGCACTGCCTTTGGCTTCACCCCAGGCCATTGTTTACCCGTCACTTACCCTTAGTTTAACCTCGACATGCGCCATCATCTGGTGTGATGAGCTTATTCAAGTGGGAGGAGCCACCTTCGTTAAAATCTTTTTTGAAAAGTATCTCACTCCTGAGGTCCTCGCTTCCTCTTTTGTCATGTAAGGTTGTCATGTAATGCATTCCTACAGTGCAAGTAGAGCTGCCATACTATCAAGAACTACAGGTGGAACTTGAAGAACGTGAGCCGTTCAATTGCGGCTTGCGACGGTGCTTCATGAGAGCCCGCCGATGCTATCTTTTATCATTTTGAGAAAACGTTTGACAAAATTGCACTGCGAAGAAGTAAAGGCGCTGTGCTTGTTTCGAGAAAACCATACAACTGAGACTGTGCGGCTCAGTTTCAAACCAGGGTTGCCAACCTGTCTTCACCAAAAAAAGCCAGACCTTGTCCCAAAAAAGCCAGAAAAAGCCAGATAGCACTCATAAAGCATACATATATAAAACATGCATAACCATATACAAACTAGATATTGAAACTCGTCAGAAACATTGATAAAATACAATTCCAATTTTCAGAAGCATTTTCCTTACCCGTGATTGCACTGACTTACATTTGTTTCTCATTAAGTTCATCGAACATTTTTAGGGCAACGGTAAAACTTTTGCAATATTCTTTGCACCCTGCAATGGTCACATTGACACTCGTCGGAAAAGATTTTTAATGAATATGCAGCTCAGACAATATTTTGCCAGAGCCAAGTCCTTCCGGCAGAAAAAAGTCAGAAAAGCCGGATTTTGTCTGGCTTTTTTTGAATTTCAAAAAAAGCCAAGTGCGTTAAAAAAGCCAGAATTTCAAAATCTGGCTTCAAAGAGGTTAAATTGGCAACCCTGCTTCGTACCAGCGTAATTTTTTGAGTAAGAACCACGTCAGAACAAACCAATTCGCGTGCGACAAGCTGTTTGTCATCGACGTGTTAGGGTGACATCGGGTATTTCCTGTCAACAGTAACCTTTGTTTGTTCACAAAGTTTCCGGCGGTGTACGACGCGAAACAATTGCGCAAAGCGATGCGTGGGCTTGGTACGAACGATGAGGTCTTGATTGAGATTCTTTGCACCAGGTCGAATGAACAGATCAACAAGATACGAGTAAGTTACTTATGGTGCAAAGGTTATTTGCGGCAAGTATCTGACGAATGTACGTTTAGGTGACAATCTGAGCTGATTTAACAAACGCATATGCGGTACCTGCTGTTTGCATTTCTTCTCGCCTCGTTCCTGGCAAAGTCACGAAAATTGTTTGAAATTTGAAAAAAAATTAGAATCGCTTCGGATCCGAGTATCGTTTTCGTTCAATTAAGCCTAGTGGCACTGCATTCATTAAGAACGATGATAGTCAGTGGTCAATGGTCAATGGTTTATTGTTTAGTGTTATGCAATTTAAAACGGTAGAAGTTATTATGTGCAAAACAACTAATTGAATGCTTTCGAAGTTCGTTGGAAGATGCAAGTAACTGACATTGCACGAGTGTACAAACCTCTGACCACAAATTTGATGGTATGAGTATGTAGTAGTTTGCAAATAATGACCTACATTGTCTACTTGATGCAAAGTTTCGAGTCTTCTCATAAATGTTTTCTAAAAACATTACAAGTTGGCTCAAGTAGCTTGCGGCAGGCTTGTCCAAACATGAATGCAATGCTTTGCTTGAATTGATCTACAAAACGACGAAAATATTTTACCGCAATTGTATTGAGATTTCATGATCAGTGGCTGACAGGATTTCCACAAACTTTTTCAAAGCTCGCCTACGCTGAGATCTTCGAGCGCAGTCTCGCCGACGATGTCCGCGACGAAACGTCGGGCGATTTCAAGCATCTCTTGATGGCGATGATACTGGCTGAGAGGGATGAATTGTTTGAAGTTGATGAAGACCAAGCTGCAGAGGACGCCCAAGCTATTTTTGATGTAAGGATGACATTGAAACAAAAAGCGCTGTTCAGCGCCATCGCGCGGTGGTCATTGGTTTAAAAAAAGAACTTGTTCAAACTGTAGGAATTAGAAAATGAACTTCCACGCCACGCGTATGAATGTTCTAGTAGAGAAGCAAGGTTTGTTTTTCAGTTGGAATGACTGAGGTCAGCATTGGAACTTAGCAGTAATGATATCACCACCAAACCAATTTCCATTTTATGTTAAAACTTTTAAGTATTATTAACGTCACAATAACCTTATGTTTATAAATTGCAAACAGGCTGGAGAAAACCGCTGGTTTGGAACGGATGAAGACGTTTTCACAAAGATTTTGTCCACTCGAAGCTACCTGCAACTTCGGTTGATTTTTAACAAATACTTTGATGTAAGTGGAATTTTAGTTTAACTTCTTGCTCTGTTACATAAGCAAGTTACATTCTTACACTTCTATTGGTTACCTTCAACTCATTTACAATATGCAAGAGCTGCGATTTATCAAAGGCGTATGATAGCTACTAATCCACAGAGAGCACGCTCTTATGTCTGAAAGGTGTGCGTCTTTTTCGCTGACCTTGAAAGCTGTCATTTATACAGTAGTTTCAGTCAAATATTCGACAAAATTTAATGCCCAAATAACCAGTTTTGAGGTCTGTCTCTGTGTGCAATCGCAAGAAAGTTGTTCAAACTACTCGTTATGAACTTTTTTATCTCTTCTGGTCATGGAATCACTCATTTATTAAGTACACATCATGCTGCCTTTCTGACCCGTGACAGAATCATGGCACCACAAGCATTGCACCATGTATTGCGCCAGTCCCGTCGCTACGGGGGGCTTTGGTGGGCTTAGCCCCCGCAAACAAAGTTCCAAGCCCCCCAAATTGAAACGTTAAACACTATAAATAAGTGGAATTTTGGTTAATTTTATAATCTCAAGCCCCCCAAATAAACGCAAAGCCCCCTATTGAAAACTTTCTGGCGACGGTTCTGTATCGCGTATGAGGTTGGAAAGCAGCCAGCACCTTTTTCCAAGCACCCGATGACCAGTGCCACTCAGCCGGTATAAAGTAAATATTTTAAATCATTTGAAATTCGTAAGCGGTGGTCAGGAGCCAGTTTGCATCATGGGAAGTGTGGGCGAATATGTCAAGCACCCGAAGGCGACAGGGTAGCTTCGAAAAATTCTCGCGATGTCATACGACTCCGACGTCGTACAAATATTTGATTGTAACGTATTCACAAGTGTGATAATAGCTTTATGATCAAATACAGTCAATGAAGCAGCCTCAAAAAAGTTGGTAAGCATGGATTGACCATCGATGTCCATACAAACAATGTTCGATATCAACAAATAACTTTGTTGGTTTCTTCGATGTTGTTAAATTTGCAGAACGAAAGTTGGTCATACACTGTCTGTTGAAAAAATCCTTTTCCAGCTAAGAACCAGACACAAAGATCTTACAGAGATATATTTCGCCTACGAAGTAGGCATTATCAGCTCTTATTCAAATATAACTTTTTGGAAACGTCGCTCCATTTCGCTAGTGCAGGGGTCGACAACCTTACCCGAGAAGCAGGCCAAAAATAGGGGATTTTTCCAAAATTTTTCTATGGGGGCCAAAAGTGGTGAAATTTGTTTTTCCCACTCGAAACTAAGAAAACAACCTTTTTTTGCTGATATTTTCAAAATCCAGGGGGGCCTTGGCCCCCCCTTCCGACGCCCATGTCTGCAAGGTGTGGCGGGCAGTACTAACTTTCCACCAACAATTGCGTTTCCTTTGCTGTGTATGATGTTGTTAAATTTGAGAATTATGGAATTTTGATCAGTGATTAACTCCTGATTTTCAGAGTTCATAACGAAACTCCAAAACGTGACATTCAGTACATTTATAGCACAGTGCGGTTTCATCAGAGGTGACTCGTAAGTATTCAACGAAAGATGTTGCAAGGAGGGCAGATTGATAAAATATAATACCACTAGGCGGGCCAATGGGGCCATATAGTATCTACAATTGGGAAAAGGGGCTGCGGGCCGGATGATTTTGCTTGGCGGGCCGGATCCGGCCCGCGGGCCATAGGTTGCTGACCCCTGCGCTAATGTTAAAACACATTCCTTCGGAATAATGCCTCTGCCGTATCAGCTTCAGCATTTGCGCTGTGCTTTTGGCGCATAAAGAAGGTTGAGCGTGGGTTCGCTGGAGTAATGTTGACTGTTTCCGGTCATACACATAAGAGATGTGCGTGTTTGCAGAATTGTTTTGTTACTTCAACCAATCGCACAAGATCATCACTAATATGTTTTGTTCCTATAGATTAATTGGCCTATACACACAATGTACCCAGGATTTTTAGTGTGTAGCACATTATTTGTGTGTAGGTAACTGTAAGCTCATTCATTCGTCTTAAAACAGGCGGTTTCTATCGAAAGGGTCTTGCTGGGGCAGCAGCCGTAAGTATCGAAATACTTCACAATGTTCAGCAACATCATCTGACATCTCTGCAGGCTCCAAGCCAGGCACGACCAAACAAGGTCGTAGTCGTAATTGCACCACCTGGTCCTTGATCCACCTCCGGATTGTGAGGCCACAACTCCATTCAAAACATTGGAAAATTATGGCACCACCACTTGATGCAATCATTAAGTTTTTTGAAGTGGGAATAAAAACCTGTGAGACTTGGCAAGCAACACGCTGTTGTTCTGAATATTCGGACAACCGGTTTTTGTTGCTGCAGTTTGCAGGGAACACTTTTTATGAGGCGGTGGAAGCCGAAACATCGGGAAACTTGCAGACTGCGTACAAAGCTATAATAGCCATCACAAGAGACCACCAAGCCTACTATGCACAGAAGATCTACGACTCAATGCGTGGTATCGGCACCGATGATGATGCTCTTATCCGGCACATTGTTGGCAGAAGTGAGGTAAGCTGATAAACAAACACGATATGGACAACGCAACTGGCGATTGTGTCACTTATCGAAAAAACTCCTTAATATCAATAAAACAATCGCTCAACATAGTTTTGATAAAATTACGTAATTTTTTACTGAATAGCTGGCCTGAGCTGTTTTTTCAGTCGAACCGTTAAAAGAAAGTTCTGCACTTGCTGTGGTGATGCTTTATTATTGTGGTTCGACTTATTCCAGACACATAAATTGCCTATTTACCTAAAATACAGTTTTCAGCTGAACAATAACACCAACATGTGATCAAAATGTTTGTAGATTTTTTGCGAAATGTCTAACTGCAGTTTTTCTGCGACGGAAGTGGTGGGATGTTTTTACCTTTGAAAAATTTCGTTAAACATTAAAATCTAGCGATTGCTTCAAAGTCTATTAATTGCGTTAACCAAAAAACTTCAAAAATGTTTTTGACTACCAAAACTCACAATTGAAAGCTGAACTTTTCATATTTATTTGAACTTATGGTGATATTTGTAATTATTTTCGGTGTCCATGAAAGATTTCTGCAGATCTATTACGATTTATATCAACATAAAATTGAGCTTTTAGTTGCGACTAAAAAAATTATGAATTTCTTTTGTAACTTTTTCCATGAAAAAAGTGATCAATGCTAGTTTTGCTATGTGGTAAATATCATAAATGTGCAATAGTACGTGAGAAATATTGTGTCAATGGTGTCCAGCTAAAATGAAAAAGTATGTCCATGCCCCAAAATTAGATTTTCAAACATTTTTACAATTTAACGTCTCCGTGTTATAAAAAGGTACATCTAATACAATTTGCACCACATTACAAATTTTGTGGAAATATTACAATTTCGATACTTTCCGTGTTGAAATGATTTTTGGCGAAAGCAATAAACTGGGAGTCTGCACCCCATCTCCCACGCCTATACATATGTTGGAGAACAGTCGAAGGTTCTTGATATTGAGACCAGGTTACATATCGATTTGAGAGATATTAAAGAGACCATATGTTACAGATCGATTTGGCAGATATTAAGGACAAGTATATTGACCTGTATGGAAAAAGCATGTGGGAAGACATCTCTGACGACTGCTCCGGAGACTACAAACGCATGTTGCTTGCTTTGATTAGAGAATGAAAAAGCTTTTTCCGCGAAATTCACAGTTGTTATTAACACGATCATGTTCTTGTCCATTTAATCATATCGGAAGGTAAATCACTTCACAAATATTTTTGAAATAATTATCAAACTTTCTTGCCTAATCTATGTGCAAAAGTTTGCACGCGCAGCAGTGTATTTGAACTAAACGGAAAATTTAAAATATCTGATTATTACGCCATATTTAGCAATTTACAGCAGTTCAACAGAAAACGCTGTTTGTTGTTTTTTCCTAAACAAATAGGCTCAGTTTTCAGCAGCCTCAGACATAAGTCCGCTGCTCACGTATTGTCGGATATGTTTATGAAAGCTTATGGACAAGAGTTCCATGCTCTGTGCGAAGAATGTAATAAATAAAAATCATACTTGTTCAGTTGTTCGCTTGCAAGTTATTGTTGAATGAGGAAAAAGGATTTTCCTGCTCTATGAATGCTATGTGATAAAATGCGGGTACTAGGATATTTAAAATAGCTCTTGGCGCTTTGTTTCTCAAGGAAACTAATGCGTTTAGAATTTAAGGTTAACTCCAGCTTGTGAAATTTTTCTACAAAAAAACGAGCCTACTGTGCGTTAGCATGTTGATTCAGGGCCGCAACCAAGGAGGAAACCGAGGAATTGACACCCTAAATTTTGATGCATCATTTAAAATTTTCAAAGAATGATTAGGTTGACCTCTATTTCATGTGAAAATCCCCAGAATAAATATTGACATGCATTTATTTTAAAGCAGAGCTCCATGTTTCTGCGTGGTTCAGTTATTTCACGATAGCAACCTTGTGTAGAACGTATATAGCCTACATACAGAGAATTGTGAATTTGGTTTTTGGAGGGAAAGTCGAGCGATCAGTGGTTCATTAAAATTCCAGCTTTTGAAAGTGCACCCTATGCGTTGAATGCTCAGAGCCTTAGAGGTGCTCATTACGCGGTATGTACCAGTTGTAAGAACAAGACCTCTCATCATCCGACTGCTTTTATTCGTTTGTGCAAAATATGTTTCCCTTTTAGTGCCTACAATGCTCGTGCATAGGCTACTGTTCCGTAATATCTGCAAAAATGTCTGGTATTAGCAAACGCGAGAATGGACAATATTTGCAAAAACACACTACAACCACTTATAATTTATTTAACAACTGAGGTGACAAGGTAGTGGCGCAGTTGGCGGAATAGTAATTCAGAGCAAAGTAGCTAGAGGATCAAAAGTGAACAAGGCAAGCTTGCTTCAGTGCTTCATGCTTCAGTGCTTCATGCTTCAGTGCTTCAGTGCTTCATGCTTCAGTGCTTCATGCTTCAGTGCTTCATGCTTCAGTGCTTCATGCTTCAGTGCTTCATGCTTCAGTGCTTCATGCTTCAGTGCTTCGCGAGCATGAAATTAGGCAAGAGGCACTCAAGAGTGCCGGCTCATTTGCGTCATGTCATGTAAAAACGTTGTTATGTTAATATAATCACTGCATTTTTTTTCAACAAACGTTTCTTATGTTTCAAAAAATCTTTTTAAACAATTTTTTTACAAAAAAATATTTAAATTTTTGAAAACTGCATTTTAATTGGCAAATTCCTTGAAACAAACAAAATCTGAAAAGCACCCATTTTCTTAAAATATGATTTCAAGGAAAATGTCGTGACAAATTATTTTTCCCGAAAGAAAAATTCTATAACAAAAAATGTCCGCGTTGAGAGATCACCAACAAAATATCGTAGAAGAAACAACGCTTGCGATGGTCTATAGATAAAAATACTTCTGAAAAAAGGAAACAAGCAACTCGTGAATTTTACAACATGGTTTATTTGCCAACTGCAGTGGTAAAAAAAAAACTTCGTTGGCAGAATTGGGTCCAGTACTGAAAGAAATATTCATCATGAAAATTTTTTCTTGGGAATTATTTTCGCAAAAAGATTTTTTGAGAAAATATTTTGTTTAGTTACAAAAATTTGTCAATTAAAAATTTTATTTCAAAAAGGGAAGTATACCTGTGAAAAAAGTTTTAGGCCTACAGTTTTTTTAATTATAAAACAAATTTTACATGACGCAAATAGGCCACCACACTCAACCCACACACTCATTTCCAAAGCGTGTTTAAGGCGAAGCGAGCCCCTCTTCGAGGTGTTTTGCGTGTAGATTTTCCTCAGTTTTGGTGATAAACTTATTATCCACTCATATAATATACTCCGAAGCTGATCATAAATAAATACTCCGCTTTCAAAGGTGCCCCAACAGCATCTAAAATGTGTAAGTACACTGCTTTCAAAGGGGCCCCCAACAGCAACTGTAATGTGTAGGCCAGGTACTTTACCTTCAAAGGGGCCCCCAACCGTCATTGTAATGCATAAATACTTTGCTTCAATCAACTTTAATACCTTAAAAAAACTAGGTTAAAATTTGTTCCAAAAAGTTTTGAAAATACCCTATCAAGTGCTAGGTTTCGCTCTTAGCATGACATTCGTTGTTTTATGTTTACCCCAAATGTAACATCAAAAGCGAAATCCTTTCAGGAAAGCTCATCCCGACTCTTAATCCAACTTATTTTTGAGGTTCTTGCTAATTTGAGCATTTGCAAGGACAGCTATGACTCTGAGCACCAAATAGGTGAGAGTTTAGCTTACCCTAATATGTTTTGTTTCTTCTCTGCCTACATCTTACATGTTAGTATGGACACAAAAGGACAATATTGTTGTTTTATATTGTAAAGAGCTCAGTAGATATAAACATGCAAAACATATGAGAAAATCACAAATTCAAACAAAGTATCTTAAAATCATATGTAGACTTGATAACATACAACATAAAAAAACATAGATTCGCACTCCAAAATACATTTACTGTTAACATATCAACCAGGTCATCTTTAAGCATTTGCACAACGCAAAGGCGCTTTCGCAGTGCTTATGCACCGCTCACAAATGCACTGTGCGGTAATTCAAACGCGGTGTTAAAAGATTATGACAGTTTATAAAGCGCATTACTCTGTCGCAGATCTTAATAGTTGCATTGAAGCAAGCCACAGTTCGCGGAAGCACAACTTGGTAGCTAGCTCAGACGTCTTAGACGTCTCTTTATATCACAGTTCTGCGTTAAATTCGGCGACAATTCACTTAGACACTTTGGTTTTTCGATTTTCGTGCAATCGTGGAGCGCCACAGAATAGCCTTCATGTACATTCTGTGTTTAAGCACAGGGGAGCCTCACATACGTTCTGTGAACCGTCACAGAATACCGTTCACTTCAGGGTTCGGCCTGCATTGTTGCATAGTGGCGATTCTAAGGGGGCGCCTGAGTGGGCCATGGCCCCCAGATTTTTGCTTGCCCCCCCACTTTGTTTCTTAATTTCCCGTTTAAGTTCGTTTGGTTGACATACACAGTAGATAACTATCGGCCAGGAATATTCTAAACGATAATTTAGAAACCCTCTAGCCTGCATTCAATATTTCTCAAATGCATGTTAAGCTGTGTTGTTGTTTTTGACGGTCGGGTAACTGGAGTTGTTTATACAACTTGTTTATACAACAACTTGTTTATACAACTTGTTTGTTTATACAACAACTGAGAATTAAATTGAGTGTGTTAGAATTAAATTGCTCATTGTCTATTTGTATCAACATACACCAGTGGTTGCTCGGATCCTGCGTGGAATTTAGTCAGACCGCGGTCGGTGTTGAAAAATTCATTTCGAAACTATGAAACAGTCGCAAAAATGGGAAGATCGATCTTTCGTGCGTTTCAGTGTGAGATGGAACTGGATTATATTACTGTCAGCAGATTGTTGCTTGCCTCAGTAGCAAAAGGTTTGTGAAAGCAAGCAGGTAATTTACCTGAATTTATCCTGGCTGATGTATTGCGTTCTGCTGCCTTGTGTATACGACTTCGAAACATCTTACTTAAGTGGTTCGAGACTACAGTTTTAATCTTTCGCGTATTTCAGCCCATTGCCCGGAGGTCAAACATTTTTATCAGAAACACACTTGAAAGAATTCACAAATCATATTTATTCAGTGAAAATGATTCGAAACGTGAAATAACTTTGGCAAAGAATTTGCTTCTGAAGGAGTCAAAGCTGCCTATATCGCTCGAAAATTTTTTTCAATTACAGCTGCAATTTTTTCATTTATAGTACTGAAAAGCTGCGTTTGGTTGCTGCTGGTAGCTGTAACTCTAGCCGTTATGCGCTTCATGCGAGAGAAGTCTGTGAAAAATGAATAGTGAAAACATTTTCCAGAAGTTCCATGACCAGTGAAATTGGTCATTTTGGTGACATTGACCTACTTTAAATTGAAAGGTACGAGCTGAAAAACAGATTTAGATGAGTTTTTGGATGAATTTAACAGTCGACATGATAATCCAAGGATTGAGTTACATTGAGGTGATGATGATATCAAATTCTAACGTCGACTGTGCAGGGGTCAGTGTGAGAATTAAATTGCTCATTGTCTATTTGTCTGAATCTTTGTTGGCTTGGAGGTGGTGCGTGTTTCGCTTATGACAAGACAGTCATAAACATGGACGGATTTAGGGAGCGCGGGGCTCCAGGCCATCTTAGTTTTTGGGGCCCCACACAGGTATGACCTATTTGTTCGTTTGTCTGAAAAGCGTGAAAACATGCCCCTTATATGTGTAGTGCCCCTCAAAAATCTATATTTCGTGCAGCGTTCCCACTTTTGGGGATTTGTCTCTAGATTGGGAATTTCAACATCTTTTGGGGAAAATTTAGGGATTTGAGGAATCTAGGGATTTTTTAGGGAAATTTCATTTCTTGGGATAAACCTGGGAAAAGTTGTGGTCATACGTTTCCCTGAAATGTGAGAATCAGGTTGTGATTTACTGTCAGTGTAACACGAAAATGAAGTAGTGCACAATTACTGTACATCAAAAATATGCTATATTTTCTTTATTAAAGAAGCGATCAGCCTACCTGGAATTAACGTCATTAAAGAGTGCGTCAAAAGTAGACCCTGATCACACTTCAGTGAAAATTACAGCTTTAATGGTGCGTCATTTTTGCGAAAATCGTGTTATACTGTGGTATCAAATGTAGTTAGCCTACTAGTATGCATTGGCATTGCATGGAAGAGATAACCAAAACGTAGTCAGTTTGACGTGATCATTGCTTTAAGAAATTGTACTGTGATATCTTTTTAACAAGCAGCATAGTGTGTTACATTACACATTTACCACATAATAACTTAGGAACTTTCGAAAAATAGAACGAAACAATCACACAAGCGTAGCTAAAGCACACCTCAAGAACCGTATTGTTTAGCTGTCTGCAGATTATGAGACAGGTTTACTGTTTAATTTCTCTGAAGGTAGATGAAAGTAAAATACTCATTTGTGCAAAATCTAGGGAATTTTTATGAAATTTTGAGAATTTTAAGTTCAACTTCAGGGAATTTCTGGTAAATAATTGTGGGAATCCAGGTTTTGTGGTGCCGACTTTGGTCCTACGATATCCTTGGAATAGATCTTCAACACAAATTAAAGACTTTCCTACATTCTTCTAAAGAACAAATGGCAATGCAATCTTTTTTTGAATTAATTCAGAAGTTAATTTCGTTGAAATTCAGTGCTTTCTAGCGTTTTTTGTAGTTTTTTTCGGATATATACATTTTCATGCCGGACCTTGTTGCCGCCTTCGAAAATATCGTCTAGTTGTCGATCTGATTAGCACTGACAAAAAGCTCGCAACAAAGAAAGACCGCCAGACACTGCAGAACTCCGATGAAAAGCAGTATTGTGATTCTTACATTGCGTAGCAAACAATATTATCGTGTTGTTACTGTACTGATAAGAGTCTAGACCATGGGTCTCAAACTAAAATTGCTCCTTGGGCCACATGAGGACTTACAAGGTAACACACGGGCGGCATTATTTCTAGCCGTCTCTACGTTCGTATTAATCAATTCTAGCCGTCTAAGGAACTTGTTCACTCGCTAGCTGAGCGCTTTTAAACACCGGTGAATAAACTAAAGTAAATGTTATTCATTTCATTCATTTTCATCTCCGATTTTCCTCTAGGGAGGGTTGCGGGGGCAACATCCACAGGAGAACTTGGAATACCTCACCGTCAACAACAATTTCATTTAGTTCTACTGGCTCCACACCAAGACGTGACCAAGCAAGGTTGGAGATGCAATTACTCCACCTGGCCTTGGACGAAATCTGCGTCGCTTTCCCGTGGGTTTAGCCAGCAGGGCTTGCCTCACCAGTCTTTTGTGGGGCATTAT
>JGI24159J19872_10002120_pt1 | contig 23174 bp, 16 predicted proteins | sample Ectturendosymbi4_FD_19872 | JGI IMG/M metagenome (IMG submission 19872) | reverse complement strand
GTGTCCAATAGTTTTAGACTATGTCCAGCACATTCTTCCAGGGGGGGGGGCGAAAAATTGTCCAGTGGGGGCTTCGCCCTCCCTGGTTAAGGACCTGAACATATCCCCAACAGCGACGGGACTTCTACCGACGTGAATGCTGTGCATGCTCGTTTCGGATATCCCGGGGGTTGTTCGTTATCCCCTGGTAATGCTTCGCTATCGTCGCCCGGGACAAGTTATGGCACTGACAACAGCTTCTCGCTACTGTCCAACATTCCAGGCCATCCCATGTTGACCCATCACCATCACGCTCATATTCGCCAGCAGATGTTACCGCAGTTCAGCGACATACCTGGCTACGATCGAATGCCTTCCCATGAGCACCTGGCCACTCCAGGGGCATCCACTCGACAACCTTCCGGTTCCTTCAATGCCCTGGCGTCCTTGCACTGATTTGTGTTTTTTCTAGCTGAATATTAATTATCGCCAGATAAAATCAACTCAACTCCTCGCCTTTCCCATCCTCCAGCACGTGCTGATCTGTGCCAGCTCGTCGCCCGTAGTCATTTCGCAGCATTTCACACTGGCTTGGGTTACACAGTTGATTCAGCAGTTCCTGGTCAGGTTCCACAAACTTGGATGAACAGGATGGACATTCTTCAATCCAGCAGATCGTCTGTACACATCACCTCTTACCACGTGCCCTACCTTTCCCAGATTGCCTCGTACGGGGCACTTGAAGTCACGCAACATACCATTCATCGGATGCCGGTCGAAAATATAACTTCTGGCAAAGGTTACGCTGAGGAGAGAAGATATGGTCCGATGGTTTCCAAGCATGCCATTGCAATACCTGGCCATCCCCTGCACCACCCCTCCATGACAGGGCAAGACCAACTGCGTCTTCTGCCGCCGACCCCATCTTCTGCACATTCCATATCTTCGTATGCCCAGCAAAACAACGTAGCGATGATGGCTGTTTACCCAAAACCTTTGGAAAACACACCGTCAAACCACACGATGTCACCCTTGGGCTCCGAAAACTTATCGCCTCCAGCGGCCCAGTCTGCTCCGTCAAGGCATGTGCCGTACGACATTACTTACGACACCCCGAGTCAGGTTTTGAGGGACAAAAAAAATACATTTTTAGGGGGGTACGATTTTTGTTTTGATTATATTTTTAAAACAAATTTTTCTGGGAACAAGAAAATTTGGGGGGCACTGCCCCGAATGCCCCCCGTGGTTACGGGCCTGCCCCGAGCCCAGACTCGCCTGACCAGAGGTCGAGTCCGTCGCCCCGAAGTTTTGCAAAAATCTCGCTTTTACTGCTTCTGACTGGGTTTGGTTTAACAAGGTTAGGTGTGTACTTTGTATTATTAGTCAGGGTACTCCTACATCCCTTTTTTCTTTACAATTTTGCTGTTCTACAGTAGATTTCACAAAGCTTTTGGCAAGCTAATTTCATGGCGATGTGAATACGTGTTGGCCTAACCCATTATTGTGTAATATTTTAGCGTCCGTCGTCGCGATTACTATCAATTACATATTTCAGATAAGGATCGGATATGTCGAACTTCCTAAAGCATTCGATCGTGTCCCCGAGAAAAGATGTAGGGAGTGTTGCCGGAGAATGGTGTTGACAGCCTCCTGTTACCGGCCATTTTGTCACTGCATTCCTCCTCGGAATTTATGTCCGTGTCGTTAAATTGCAACCGTGGACAGTCACAGCTGAGTCGATAAAGTGCCACTGTTGGCAGCGGCAGGGTTAAAACTCTGTGAAAAACATTTCAACAAGGGCTTCGTGTACACGTTGCACTGAAGTGTTTACCTAGAAAAATTTGGAAGACATCTTGAAAAAACGATCGTTTCCGAAAAGGGCTTACATTTTCATTGTTTCATCAATATTCATAGCCGGTCTCACGTACCCCAAATGTTCTGCTTTTTCCACCGTTGCTATTCCGTTCGACACATTGGCAGAGACTCAGGTTACCCAACGCGAATGCAGTAATATGATGCCTGAATTTCCACTTTCAGTAACAAATGCTGTTGTTCTGTCAGAAGGCGTGGCGACAGCGAGGAGATTCCATCTTGTCACTGGCTGGTACTTCCATCAAAACACTGGATTGGGCCAAACGCAAGCTGTCCAGAACATGAATACTGTGATTTAATGAGAATGTAACGCTGAACAAGATTCATTCTCAGTGATGTGCGTAATAGTGTGAGCGAATGACTTGCAAGTGTGGAATATCGATTTTTCACGCGTGTCTGTGCAATGAAATGATCGCCACTTCCTGGTGCGACTTCGAAAGACTCATCAAAATTTGTTCTTCGGAAGCGGTCGATAATTTACAAAGCGTTTCTGCTCGAGTTTAATGAGCAAAATACAAGACAAAAATACGCCATCACAAGGTTTGTCGCTTGTTTTCAACGACTGTCAAAACTGAAACGCTGCCGATTGCAAAAAAGGTGAGGGACAGATGTCGAATGTATAGTCTCATCAATGGTTTGGTTTTGTACATAAAATGTATATTTTAATTTTACAACCTGCGCGTCATCCCACCTTATTGCAGCAAGTGTGCCTGGCAACAGGAGGTTCAACCCAACACAGACCACCACGGCATGAAGACAAGGGACTGCTCTGATTCATACACATGAGATCATAGTCGCCACGCCACGCCAAGCCAAGCAAAACGCGTGGCGCACACTGCTTAAGTTCAGAAGGAAAGTTCGTCCACAGCAAGCTGTAAATTTTAATATTGTCATAAACACACGAAAAGAGGCATTATCGCACCTAGTGTCTCGACAGCGCCCAACGAGTGCTGCGTTTCAGTTTAGACAACTGCTCCCACGCACGATGTACAAATGACGTCAAATTACAAGGACGAGGCTTCTTGGCGCAGCAGTGCAGCTTACGCCTTTTCGGTTTCTTCCACTGCATTCGCGATTGCGAAACTTCGCTTCGCATTTACTCACCGTGATCACTGCAACACCAAGAAGACGATCAAATATGTTTTTCCCGGTACAGCTCGGCGTAAAGCGTAGCTTCAGGCATAAAATCGTGAGCAAAACAACAGGATTTCGGGAGAACCGAACGGGGAAACTTTTATACTTTACGCAAACAATGAAAATCCGAAAACCACAGGAATAAGGCTAAACGCCGAGGCGGCTGATTACGTCATGCGACAGCTCTTTTAGCTTAAAAAATCAATAGGTGGAACACCGGCGGGAAGGCGAAAGGCCGCACCATGACGTTGTCACAACTCTACGGCAGTCACGCACCAGTGAGCCGAACAAGTACAGGCAGTCGTGAAGCGGTGGTGCAATCACTGGGATACAACGTGGCGCAACGAACGAGTGAATGCTTTTAACAATAAGTCATTGTCGTTACGTAACACAGCGATAGATGGTGACGACAAAATGTGACATATAAGTCGCGCTTTCCTAGCATTAAATACGAACTTTTTAATTTTTTAAATGACGCAAGTTTTATTGTTCAAAGAAACGCGACACCAAATGTTTCTTCTTTTATGGACTCATTCAGGGAAGCGCACAACGAATTCGACTTGTTGCCAACTTATTCCGCGCAAGCTGAAGCTTCACCGATTGACAGCAACCTGGTGAACGATTCTTTTGATCTGTTGAATTAACTACAGCGACAATCGAGACACTGCAAAACAGCACTGAAATTAATGCAGTCAATTCCGCAAAAACAAATCAAAGAGGTTTTTTAAATCCAAAGGCACAACAGCCCTTTGACCAAACAAAGGTTCTTGTTCCGCCGGGTTGTGCGATATTACGTATGCGCGGGGACCAGCGTTGCCGTAAATAGCTGCCAAAACACTCAGAACGCGTGCTCGCCAAATGCCTGCTGCGTGTCAAGGGCACACAGGATGACACTCGATCAATACGCGACACTGGGACAACAGTAACTGCAACGTGGGTCGTCCAGCAAAGAAGTTGTTTGCTCAAGCAACCAACCTCCAGTCGCTGACATCACCGCACGAAAACTTGCTTATAAACAATGAGAACATCAACTTCAGCATTCGTTCCTGTCGGTGCGAACGGCTAACTAGCGAGATGATTTTTATTTTTTCACGCGTTGAACGTATTCAAGCCAATCGCACCCCAAAAAACTACCCGAAACTGTATTCAGTGAATGCGATCTTTTTTTGCAATTCAAATAAACACTTTGATTTTCATTTCACTCAAGATTCAAGTGCAACTTTCAGCAAAGTATAATTGGAAACGGTCGTCGCAAATGAAGAAACTTGGTTTAGCCCCGCGTTGCAAGTTTCTGATGGAGCAGGAAACATGACTCCCTGTTAACGACAGTGAGTCCTGTTTCAGAAAATTTATCTGCCGAACACGTAAGATCGTCAGGTCTAACACATCTGCTAACAAATCACACAAACAAAGTCATAAAACAGCCGCAGTAAAATGTAAAACGAGTGTGACTACGTGGTGCTGACCATATGATGTTTTTGCGTCTGTAACGAGTTTGTGGAATGCGTGTTGGCGTCAACGACCCACAGAGATGCTTTGATGTCTCTACGGGGCGACGCAGTCCTGTTGAGGTTTATTTTGTCAACGCGAAGTCTTTCGCGTGATTCGCTGGATAAAACGTCCATGGACTGCACGTGGCAACTGCAAGTTGCCGGGTAAATGGATGACTTGCACGTGAGGCAAATAGCTGACGGAACTTCGTCCAGTGGTTTCTTTTCATGATTACACGATTGAAGGCAGATCATCGATTTTTGTCGATGGTCCTTAATAGAAATAAACAAACAAAATGTTATCGTACCACTGGGGAGTAACTGTTCCACAAAATATAGTGACCAGAAAAAAAATCTGTGCCAATACCAATATTTTTCATAGCTGATAACGGATATTTTTGCATTACTCAAACCACAGTTAAAAATAGAGCTCGACCGACAAGGATGTTTTGGGCCGATATCGATGTTTTTAATTTTTCATTGCCGATAACCAATGCCGATATTTTGTATTACTCCAGCTACAATCGAAAGGCATTACTTCACTGCGATGATGAACCGTGCAAAATTGATTTCTGCGCAAACCTGGGTCACTAAAACAGTTAACCAACACAGCACGTACCCTGATTTGTTCGCAGGCAGTCATCTGCTCACCGCGCAAAAAAGTGCGAGCGAATGTTACGTCATAGAGCGGTTTATTGAGATACGCATTACTTGGTGTAGTCGTAGGGATGCGCGGCGTAAGGACCGGACAGAGAATTTGCGTTAATCAATCAGTGACGAAGTAGCAACTTGAGTTTCCGAACACTCTGTGCAAAACAATTGCGTAGCGGCTTACATGAGCAACTATTGCCGATGTATCGGCAGATTTTTACCGATATGATACATCGCCATATCGGCATGCCGATGCATCGGTCGAGCTCTAGTTAAAAACATTACAACGCATATTAAACCAAGTCACAAGAAAATGGAAATAGCTCACAACTCAAGAAATACGCGGAAATGTTTGAATTTTTGCAAAATTATGAATTAATACTCGAAATTTAACAATTTTAAGCTATTGTTAAGGAAGCACAATTTTTCGTCATTGTCTCCTTGCAATGAACATCTTCTGTAATCATGAACAAGCTGGCAGCAGTGCAGACACTCTCGTTCACTGTGTACTGAGGTTAAGGTGCTTCGAGTGTTGCAGTATGTCGGCGGAATTTTGCTTATAACCGGCATCATCTTTTATCGGCATGCCGACGTAACGGTTGAACTCAACCCCAATACAATACAACGACTGCAACAACCCCTGGGAGTGGCGTCCCTTTACTTCGCGTTTAGAAGCAAGCTCATATGCGATTAAGGGTGGTGTTTGAAAAGTTTCAGGGCCAATGAAGAAAATATCAGTGCGGACAGAGAACGCTCACGTTTTTTCAAATAATATGTGACATTACGGTTCGGAAAAAATGATCTATTTTTTACTCAAAAACTTTCATCTGGAGATGTAGCACGTAACCGCATGAATACGGCAGTTTCGTAAAAATGCTCAAATTTGGTAACGTAATCTGCCGCCTCTTTTTTCGACCCCCCAGATGCCAGGTCTGGATCCGTCACTGTAACTCACTTTGATCGTTCATATCAAGCAGACCTTAGCAACGTTGAATTAGTCGCCAACGAAGTCAGACTCTAACTCGCGACAGCAAACAAGTAAACACCAACACCCACAGCGCAAAGTTATCAACAAAGTAAATGCCATACCTGGTCGGCGCAAAGCTTCTCTATGTATTTAAGCTGCACAGGCTTGTGTTCCCGCAGCTTTGCTATGGCTTCTTCTAACGAAAACCACTGCCGCAAGCGACCTATTTCTTTCCTGTCTTCGTATTCGTCGCTGAGATTTTCAACAACCAACGTGTAAACGTAGGTACGGGTCATCCTGTCTTTGTTCTGCAGAAAAACATTCAAAAAAACGTCACCAAAGAAGTCACAATAAACAGTTTCAAAACGTTATACTTTGTTTTGTGAAAAATCACTGGAATTAACATAGATCTTTGGTAAAAACATATTTAAGCCGTCACTTGGAAAACCATCGAAGTTCTTCTGCTGTGAACTGACGTCAACTGTAACTTTTTGTCTGCCAAAAACATGACACAGCACATGGTTGCAGAGTTTTTTGACAAGGTTACAGCGTCAACACTTTTTTCCCATCATTCATTACGCTACGTGAGATGACATCAAGCATCCCTTCATCTTAAGGGTTTAAAGCTTAATTTCAAGACACACAAAGTATATGGATATAAGATTATTAAATAATAGCTTCCGCGAACTTCGATTAAGAACATGACACTAAGAGTCCGTTGACTTACCTCAAATACATCAAGAAAGCGACCCAGCTTCCCAACTACTCCAGCCTATTTAAAACAAATGCATTAAATGCGATGCGTGTAATACTAGAAAAAAATCAGGTTGTAACAGCACTATAGGGTTTGAATACATTTTAACTTTTGAGCTAGACTTTATGACAACCAACTTTACTTATGACAGGTTTGTAGCTCGTATTTGTTTCATGATGATACGTTCACACTTCAGCATTGCAATTGTTGTAAACGTACCGCAACACTAGATAATGTAACAGCAAGCACCACGCGTAGACAGCCACGAACCTCTTCATGCACTTCTCTAACAGCTGTTGTTGCGGGATCTTCTCCTGGTTCAAGTCCTCCGCCAGGAACAACCCACATGTGATTGTAGCGACTGCTGGTTACCAACAAAACCTGGCCAACAAATCACAGAAATGCAGAGCATTAAATAAAACTGGTGATGAATCAGTGACTTCACACGACGGCAAGCAGAAAAACCATGGATTCGTCGTCCAATAAAATGATAGCATTGTCAATGACTCATCATCAAATAAGATAAATGTCGCCATCAAATTCAGCCCCAGAGCAATGTTTTCTTGCACTGGCTTGAAAATTAGCAATCTCCCACGTCCCACGTAGCTCATTAAATTGCGATTAGACCAAGCTCAAAACGCGGTTGGCAACATTGAAGAGAACAAGGAAAACATGCATTGGTTTCATTTACCTGAGCAGATAGAAATTTAAATATATTGCTGATGACAATTTAATGCCACTGTAGTAATATGAAAAACTTATTAAAAGCCTAGGCCAGTGGTTTGCAACTTGCCTGAACTCCCGGCGCAATGATCCTATGCACAAAACTAAACGACGCACTGCACAAGAAATATTCACGGATTGTTATTTATTGCGATTCATCAGCTTGATTGTTGTGACACAAAATACGGTGTTATGTTTGAAGCGGCTGGATGCATTTCTCTTTCGACGCTTTTGTTCGAGCGATACTTTGTTTTATTACCGCAACAGCGGAAAAGCCAGTTTCGCGGCAAGTACGAAGTAGCGAATGGAATTAAGTCCGGAGAGCTTCTTCAGACACAAAATAGAGTTAAGCTGGATATAAGATTGCAACGCCATGGTTGGGAACCCGTGGTCAAGGCTGATGCAATCGTAACGGATTTAATATCAGCAGGTTATCACAGATTTATGAAGGTCTGTTGCAAATAGACTACGTGATGAACCACAACGTTTCTATCGCATCTAGCCAACTTCAATTTATCATGTGAAGAATATCGGGGAAGCTTTTCTATGTCCAATAAAGAGGTTTACTCTTCCAGGTAGGAGCTCAAGCATTAAGGCGGCTTCACACAGAATCCGGTTACGGCTTACGATCCGGCCTATGGCCAACGGCAGTCTTCCCACATGCAGCAAGAACACCATCACCGACAACACCGGCAATCCGGCTTACTTAACACAATATTAAGTAACCCGAAGCCGGTCGAAACCGAGAAAATTCACCTGGATACGGCCAACGGAAGTTGTGTGAAGACTGCCGTTGGCCATAAGCCGGATCGTAAGCCGTAACCGGATTCTGTGTTAAGCCACCTTAAGACAATAATTTTTTTAAAATAACAAGAACTGAACTTTCAGAGCTCTTGTCACACAGCCAGCTTTTGAGTAGACCACTGTAGTTATTCTGCAGATGTTTGTTCAAAACAACAAACCCAATTCACTTAAAATAAATATCTTTAATACACCGTGCTAAACATCAAATTGCAGATTCATCGCATAGCTTTTTGTAATGATATTAGCAACATTAGCAATCTGGTGTAGCAGTAATATATAGGTGCCCTCGCCTAGCCATGAGGATTTAAATTACTACAATGGCACATTCAGAGCTGACAAGTGGTATAAAACAAGTAAACTGTTAAAATCAGATTGTCATGTATAGCAAACAAAATTACAGAAAAATAGAGCTGCCCACTACCATTACAGCTGCACAAAGGTAAGATCTGACAAAAAATGTGGCTTAAATCAAGCTTCACTAAAATTCAGGAAGCCAACCTATTTTTGCCAGTTGTCTTGGTCAACATGTACAGCACACATGGGTGTTGGCACACACATTTTACAAGATCCACTTCGATTTTCAAGGGCAGTGCTTCTGATTTATAAGATATTTAACACAGGAGTGTTCTTGATAATGTCACACCAGACTGGAAAAAATGCTGCGTCCCAGTAAAATGCCAGAATGTTATTACAAATGTATGTTTTGCCTTATTAATTGGGTTGAAGCTAAGATCAAGCTTAAAACAAAGAGGTAGCTTTTACGCACAAGTTTATGAGGGCATACCCATCTTGATGGTGTCATTATGGCTGAATGATTGAGAAGTCATTTTCTAATTCTGCCAAAACAAATAATATGGAGTGTTGACCTATTGTTACTTGCAGCACAACAAACCAAAACATGAGGTGGGTAAAACCGGGAAAGGGTCAATTTTTACTTCATTTACTCCATCTCATTTTTGCTCTTGATAATGATGTGGAAGAAGCAGCCCTGGCTGCACACCACAGTGCAACAGGTCAGAGAGATTTTATCACCTTGCTATCACTGGCCTCTGGGTCACTTTTCCATAGATGTATCCAAAAGAATGTTTTAATAATTTTCTGGAGACATTGTGGCCACATGCTTGCAGCACTGCTGCTGAGACAGCTCTTAAGTTGGAAGGAAAATAGTATGGCATTCATGCCTCAATTAATTTAACCACAATGTACTTTTCTTGCATAATTGTACACTAGTGAAGGACAAACTGTGGTCCATAGGCAATGTCATATTTATTGCCAAAAAAGATTGCCTGAAAAGTAAAAAGTAATGACCATCTCCAGACAATGCCCTTTGCAGACAACAGAAAAAATGACAGAAAGCTTAAAATGGGAAAACAAAGGGAATTCAGGCAAAAATCTTTGTTGTCATTCATCCATAAATAGCAGAAAAGGAACCCTTAAAGGACTACAAAGGCACTATAGTGTTTTGACTTTATCAAGTTACAACGTACTGATTGATAGAGCTAGAAAGCTGTTCAAACCCTCTGAAGAAGAAAGTCTCCTAGGTTCAATTTTAAAAAATCCGGGAAGTTTTGGTTTGAACTTTTTGGAGGGGTGGCATGAGTGGTGGGGGTTAATGAATTTTTGGATGATGTCATCAGGTCCTGAGAACAAAAAAGCAAGGGGTATATTTGTTCGTATTTTCTTTTAAAATAAACTAGTTGAAAACCTGCATCTTTTGAGCCTTTGATTAACCTTCTTGTATTTGTGGTTGGCAAATTATGGTCGAAAGATAATCATTAATCCACTGATGAATACCTAGGGTAGTGGTTCTTTGCCTGGCATAAATTTCATTTTCCAAGAGGGAAAATTTACTGAACCATAAATTGCAGCCAATGTAATTTTTTGCAAATCAAATAGTTTGTTAATTTCGTATTTTTAACAAATGAGCATCACTGAGTGTATTGGGGATAAAACTGGTGGTGTTGTTTGATAAAAGGGTGAAATATGTAAAAATTGTTAAGAACAATGCCCTAGGGGATTAGCTAATCAATTTGTATTTTTTGGCCATAACTTGCCAACCACAAACACTAAAAGGCCAATCAAGGGCTATAAAGATGCTGATTTTTGCTAATTTTTTTTTAAGAANTGAGAAAAAATTTTTCCTTTGAACTTTTTTCTTGGGCCCTGATGACATCATCCAAAAAAACTTTGACCTGCCCAGTTGTGTCATCTCCTCCAAAAAAGTTCAAACACAAAACCTCCCAATTTAAAAAAAAATCAAAACCACAAGACTTTCTGCATTTTTAAAGTGTTTGAATACCTCTCTAGCTCTATTGGCTGGTGAGTTATGGCCGAATCTGAAATTGCCCAAATTGGAATTGTGCAGTCCTTAAAGGGTAAAAAGTGGCCTAGCAAAGCATAAACAAGACATGCTTTGGCCTGCCAACATGGTTGCAGGTTGAAAAAGCAGCCCATACATGTAATAAGATTGCTTGTCACTGCATTGCATCATTAACTTAACATAAAAGTCTCATCCCTGCTGGTTGTACTTAACACTTTTTTGGTGATTACATAACTTTTGACAAGATCCTTTTCGTGTTTGGCATTTCAAACTACTAGTAAAAGGAATGTTCACAGTTCTTATTAATTTCTCTTAAATACACATTGTGTGCAATGTGAGTCTTTTATAATATAGCAATTTGAACTGTAGAAGCTTTCACTTATTCATCTAACGAGCCTTTTTGCTTCAAAACTGAAAGTTATTTCGTGGTAACATTCCGCAATGGTTTAAACCAGGGGTCCCCAAACGTTTTTTTCAGAGGGCCACATAAGTTATTACACAACAGTTAAGGGCCGGACATCTTACACAATCTGATTGCTGCGCAATATGTTACATCCTACCAGATCAATAAATTTTTCCTGAATATATTTATTTCATTATTGACAAAATAGTTTTGCATGCCATAGTTTGGAGACCCCTGGTCTAAACCATTTGAGCGGGTTTACTTGTTAACTTCAACGTATGCTATTAGTCACTTCAGTTGGACAGCAACATTGGTGCAAATAAGAAGGGCACATTTGCATAGGAGAGGCATTGCATTTCATCTGCCCTTTAGTTGACTTGCAGCAATTATTATTATTGGTCCACACGCAGGACCTAAGAGAGGGGGTACAAGAGATACATCGTATGCGGGCCCGGTAGATACTGGGGCCCAGGAGTATGAAAGCATGCATGCTAAGTTTTTCTGTAACCAAGCCAGAAATTACTAGCGTATTTCCTGCATAACAACTAAAACCACCCGATTCCAGTCCCACATGTGTCTGCAGTGTTTCCACTGCACGGATGATGTCTTCCTATAGCAGTCCTGTGATTGCTTTGCCAATGATTTGTCATAGGCATTCACTGACACCTACTGGCCTTTTTTCTTTAGTGGAACAAGTCTGCATGCAAGGAGAGTTAGTATGTAATTGTGTGGAATGGTGTCCATCGCAAGACGCCTGGCCAGGGTGGCAATTTCATCAGCTAGCTTTTGTGAATGGGTGCCATATGATTTCGAACAAATCATGTTTCTCCAAGTTTCATGTAAATCTGTGTTGGTCTTCCAGACTGATGAGTTTTCAGTATTGGATACAATTTCATATTGAGTTATGTTTTCAAAGATGACCCTCTCTGTTTCGGTTTCAGCTTATCAGTTAGGGCAGATTGTTTTAGTTCCTCTGCTTTTGGGTGCTTTTCTTTTAGCTCCTTTAAGATGTCTGTAGTGTTGTCATGTTGCCAATCAATGTCATTTGCATTATCCACAAATCTAAGGGCCTTTTTCACCTGTCCTTGTAGCATTAGTCTACAGAAGGCTTTGCAATCTGATTGTTTTTATGGATTTGACTGATTTTTTGAGTCTTGTTTGAATAGCTTCATATTCTGAAAATCTATTTCTAAATCGTAGCATGGTGGCTGTTTTCTATATTTTGATACTGTACAGGAAAACTGTGCAAGTTTCGAAGAAGGCCCCAGAAGCTCGTGGTTTCAGCATCGGTCTTCATACTCCCTGGTAAAATTTCTCTCAGAGGCCCTGTAAAGACTATCATCTATGCCACATGTGTCAAACTCAGAGAATGCGGGTGAAATCAAGTCTGTGCTGTATATATTGCAGCACTTGCACATTGATTGCAAACTAGATCTCCTGTGTTGCATTTTGATTATGTTACAATGTACCCCATGCAAAGGTTTGTACAGTTTTGGTAAATTGCTGCATCTATCAAACATGTATTTGGCAGCTCTAGATTGTTGGTTTTGCTGTCGTTTGTACTTTTTACACAATAATATTGCCATAACAGTTCTAGCCCTTTGAAAGCAACCGTGATGCTAACATGGCTGTTGATAGGAATTAGCCTGACAGTAACACCCCTGAATTAACTTTTTTAATGGGCAACAGCAGACAATGTTTTATTCACTCTGACCATCATACCTGTGAATTAAATTTATGAACATAAAATATGCCCTATCTTTAAGGTCTCCTTTTAAATACAGTATGTTATATTTTAGGGGTGGTGAACCAGTGGTAAAGAAGCCACCATAACAAGCAGATAACTTGGACAGTAAGTCAAGAGAAATATCTTTTTTCTTCTCAAGTTTTATTTTCTTATTTTCCTTATGAAAATAAAGGTAGAATTTTGAGATGGAGCAATTACTTTTGCGACCTGCCAGCAATATTTCACAATTCATGCGACACGGGATAGTAAATAAGTTCCTTACTGCTGATACATTTTATAGTTCTTTCAGCTTGCGTTTCAGCTAGTGAAAATAATACTTGAATTTTGGCCATAAAGCAATACCATTCAAATATTGGATGTCCCCTCACCCTTCCAATGAAGCAGACACAACCACTGCTGTACAGTTCAACAAGCAATAATATAGGCCAGGGAAGTCATGCAAAAGTCAGATATACAGTATGAGTATTAAACAGAAGTCGGTTTATACCTCTAATTCACACTCTGCTTTAAAACACAGGCATGCCGCTCTTCTTCGAAATCCAGCATTGTCGTATGTTCTTGTTTGGTTGAGTTTCAATTTCATATCAGTGGGTTAGGCAACTGTATAATGATACAAAGCTACACACGTCTGTCGAAAACACCAATCTAATCTACAAGACAAACAATCTAAAATATATTTGCTGACACAATAAATAAGTTTGCTGCGCAACAATCGGGTAACACATGAAGCACAAGATCACAAATGTTCTGTACTCAGTTCTGTCTGTACTAGTTACGCTCCGCTTAACCTTGGTCTAGGCTCGGGGACTGGGGCACTACTACACACTACAGTCACTAAGTCAGTAGTGTACAGACTGTAAAAACAGGGTACCAAAAACGTCACTTTGGTTCAAACTGCAGTCCTAGTGCAGCTGAGATGAAACAAACAAGAAAACACAGCGCTGCATCACTACCTGCTCACGGTCACACAACAAAATAGGCTACTACATGTTTTAAACGCGCGTTCATTGAGTTGCCTGGCTTTACACTAATTCCCTCACAATGGAATCGCGTATAAACCACCTACGCTTCGCGGTTCACGTCAGGTATTGCGCCAAGCAAGACAGTTTGAACACACGCAGTTGCCGCGTGATCAAGTGGTGGGCCTCTCCCGAACTTCTGTTTCTGATTGGACGAATTGACTACCATACCCAGAACCACGCTGCCCTCCATAACCCAGTAAAATGCCGTTGAATTGTGCAAGGTTTGATCGCGTTCACAACAAAGCACAGCACAACAATCATTTTATTGTTACTACGTGATAGCAACTGTTTATCTGCATACAGAACAAGGATATTCATAAGAATTTCAAGGTGTCGTACTACGTTGTCGACTGAGTGCAGTGCTTTGGCCGTCTTTCTGGGTTCGCAAAGCCCACATTACGCGCATATATTAAATACGCATTAGCACTCAAGGTATATACAGTAAGTATGAAACGCGTTTACGTATAACTCCCTCCAGGATCACCAAACGCCACTCTTTGACCAGAACATCACTGGGCCAAACGTCCCAGTTACGTTCGCGTCCCAGTTTGTTTTTTGCCTGTCCAGCTTAACTACACAGACAAACCAAGCTTGTGTGGAAAAAACTTGATCACTGTTTTGACCATCATAGTAATACTATCGTATTAGCCTAGCCACTACCTTATTTTCAACATTAAAAGCTGCATGTTGGCCCGTTTGTGCCATGTACATTTTCAAAGATTTTCTTATACAAAAAATCACTACAAAAATGTTTTTTTCAAAAATATGTCTACAAATAATTTTTATAAAAAGTTATTTTTAATTTATTTTTTTTATATTTTATTTTTTAAATAGTTACTTCAATTGACAAGCTCTGTGAAACTGATGAAAAGTATTTCTCATCTCAAATAAAAACTTTCAAGAAAGAATTTCACGTAGGGTTGCCAGATGTGTTTTGTAAAAATACCGGCCTTTTTGTCAACAGTGACAAAATCTTATCATCGAAAAAGTAATAGAAATGAGGCGAAGGCCGCGTTGTTGTAGTTTAGTGAACACTACGCATTCAAACACAGCCTATCCATACTTTTGCCGATAGTAACAATGATTGAGGTAAAAATTTTATCAGAGAGATTAATTTTTGTATATTAATCACATTCACGATGAAAACTGCTTTGTACGAGAAGAAATTTAAGAAAACACTGAATCAACGAAAATTGGTAAGACTTATTAAGAACACAATTTCTCAATCTCTGTTTTTTCGCAGTGGAGTGTAAGATCAACTAGTCGCCACAATGTCACTCTCTTACTGCCAATTTCTTTGGTTTTTCTGCATTATTCCGCAATAGCCTGTAGTAGTTCAGACAACAACTTCACCTGCGCTGGTTTTACGGTTAATTGTCAAAAAATGCTCATACAGATCACGCTCAAGACGAATGAGCATGGCAAATATGACTTAACAACGGAACAGAGAAAACAAAGAGACTGAGTATTGTTAAGTTACAAGCAGGGGTGTAGTGAGGCTGGAACGCGTGGGAACGACGTTCCCACACCTTTTTCAGTTTCAGTTTCAGTTTATTGTTGTTTACTGTTTCATATGACTCAGCCAACAAACATGCTATGGTTTGAAATGATTTTGAAGCTGTTGAAAAATGGCCAGTTTTTTTGGGGTGTGTTCCCACATCTTTTTTGTTAGGACTACATCCCTGGTTACAAGTAACAAAAATTTGCCCCCGTCTTGGACTTAAATGAACTTCGCTGAAGGAACTGTTCTGACAAGTTTCACTACCAAAGTCAATGTAATTTGAGAAGTTCTGCGTTAGTTCTTTTTGGTGTTACTCCAAATAAAAAAATTCGCAACCAGGGATGCCAGACCATCGGCAAGGGGGCAGGAAAAGAGCTTGGGCAATGGAAACTTATAAAAAACAAAAAATCGTTACCAATATGCTGGTTTCTCTTCAGCAACAATGTTGACCTCTGAAATAATAACAGAAATTATAGAAAGCCGTTGTGAATTTTCTGGGTGCGCGAATGGCTGCAATAAATTTGTTTCAAATCGATCTTGAGAAACCATGAAATTATCTACAACACTGCTATGAAAAGGTAGCTCCTCCCCCGTTTCCCCGTTTTGAACAGGCAGGAGGGAAGTGCCCCATTATGTCCCCCGATCTCCGGCGTCGCTATTCGCAACCAATATGCTTGTTTCTTTCCAAGATAGGCAAAACTCGACACTTTTACACTATAACACTTTTATGAAAATTCTATAAAACCAGCAAAGAAAACCAATACACTGTTGCTGAAAGAACAAAAAAACAAAAAACAAACAGTAGCATGCAGTTTTTACTGGCTGAAAAAGTCACCTCCAGTCTCGTTTCCCCTTAATGAAAGGTCATGGAGGGCAATTACTCCAACCATTTCTCCGCTCTCCGGCATCCCTGGCTACAAGCGTTCTGAAAAACACGCATGATGACCTTTCCAAATGTTTGTGGTCTGATATACCACGTTGCACCTATGATATCTATCCACTATTAATATGAACTAACTGCACCCTGGGAAATGCAGACTACGTTCATAACAGACCCGTTAATAAAACAGACTTGTTCAAAACAGACCGCGTTCATGGCAGACCCGTTCATAACAGACAACGTTCATTCTTGGTTCTTCTGGCATTTCATGTTTGAAAAGAAGTTATCATTTTCGTGCCAACATAACTTTCACTTTTGAAATAAATTGTTAGTTGCTGAGTAAAAATCTTTTATTAGGCACGTGTGTTTGTGTCGGATCAAAATTTTGCGCACCACATAAATTTTGGGTGTTTACGGACGTGATGACGTGCTCCCGCTCTGGAAACATGGGGTGAGACCTAATTACCACAACGTTTTCAAATCAACAATAAACCATTTTTGGGACGGGATCAATCAGATTGGCAGTGGTTGTCTGGGGCCTAAGGCAAGGTTGAAATGAGCCCTCTGACGATGTCATCGTTTTCAGTCAAGCGTGTTTAAGACCTTTTTGGTACAGACCATTCAAGTTTCAAATGCACAAATTTCGAACAATTTTTCTCAATTGCGCAGGGAGCACGTGGACCTGATCTAACTGGATGCAAATGATAATGCATGAAACAAAACTTCATGAAAACACTGAAAGCTTGGAATATGAAAATTGCAATGATATAACATCAAAAGTGTTGCAAATGGTACTCCACAGTCAGTGGCGTAACTGACGGGGGGCAGGAGGCAAGCCGCCCCCTGGCAAACTAAGCGTTAAAACTGGGCCCCCTTTAGCTGACATTTTGACAGTTAGTATTCTTTTGATTTCAATATGTTGTTATTTTTTGCGTTTTTCGGGGTGTTTTTGTTTTTTTAGCCGGTATAGATATCCACGACATCCGGGTTCACTATCATTTCTTAATTTTATTTAAGTGTTGACTACGGCCCCCCTACGGTAGCCAATTCAGCTAAGTTTTGCTCCCCCTGGCCCAAACCTCTAGCTACGCCACTGACCACAGTGTCTCTTAAATTCCCACTGAAAAGAAAGATAAGACCATTACTTTACAGAGAAAGCTATGACTATTACTTTCAAGTGATCACACCTTCAAATATCAGGCCAGCAACTGGCGAAAAAATACACAGTTACTGTACATGGAATCAAAATACATGAAGGTCAATTGTCAAAATAAGCAGCATTTAAGACATATGTGACAAGATATGACAATAGTACCAAAAAGAATTAAAGGACAATCTGAAATAATTCAAAATTGTTTCAATCATGATATCTGTTTATAGAACTACCATAAATAAAATATTGACATTGCAAAAGTTTAATAAAATGTAGAAAGAAAATGCGGGTAAACTGCGACAAGGTGTAGCATCACCCTAAAGGCCACCATTGCAGATTGGCATGATCATATTCATAAGGGCTCGATCAGATTGGAATGATCATTTTTTGGAACGTCAACAAACTAACTATCGGAATGTCCCTGCTTGGAGTAGCAAATTTTTGAAATCCCCCAACTAATCAAACCTAGCCGCAAGCTTGAACACTATAAACGCCGGATATAACGCCTTGCTTCAGCGTATTTGTACCAAGCCGGCTGTATTTCTTTGTTGCTTGAATGTTATGGGATTAATTCTACTACCGAGGAAAACAAGGAAGTGGGTATTGGGTATGCCCACGTGTTTCGTCAGCAGGGTAAATGTAAAATGCAGTAACCCTGCAAAAAAACAAGTCGAGTCAAAAGACTTCTAAGACAAGAAAATGAATGCTAACTGTGGATTGCTCATCGCTGCCGGTCGTGCAGTAATTTTCCAAGGTCTCACACTTTTCGCACAGCATTACTATTTGACCATTGAAGCATGAAGTTTTTTAACATATCTTTATATTTGAAATGTTTAGCGCACTGCTCTCGTTGAAATGGCGAAAGGACTGAGTGCGCGGCTATATAGGCTAGTCGTCTGACGCTGCGGTAATGCGTCTGCTCATTCACGTCATACATAAAAAATTGATCTGCTTAACATATAAGTTAACTCCACGATGAATACTAGAAAGGATGAGAATAAATCGTGAAGTTGGCCACTGCCATCAAGTTTTTAAAAATCGTTTTGAGCCAGGACCAGTTTTTTAAACCTTTCCACATGTTTTAGTTGATTTCAAAATTTACCTTAAATTTGCTAGGCTTTTTAAATTTTGCTGGTTTTGATGCTAAATATCAATGTGGCATACACCCCACGTTTGTGACTTAAGAGCATAACGATCTTGTTCTGTCCACTCGTGTTGGCACTGGGGCAAACGGAGGGACAAAATTTAGTTGGAGCAACTCTACTGTTAGCGCTCGAATCATTTTTGCATCCGAAATTCGTCCCGAATTACCTAGGCTCTAGGTACGCTTCGGCGCAAGAGTTGTTTCTAAAGCCAGCTTTATGAGTGCAATGCAAACAGGTCATTGCTTCTTATGAGAATAACCAAAAAATGGAAAGAGAATAAGCAAAAGAAGGGAATTCTTTAACCGAGAACTTTTGCCAAGCACTGTAGAAATCTTAGTAGCCTGTATGTCCACTATCACAACATTTTCTTCGCAAACTCTTTTCATGAGCAGCAATTAATGTAAGGACTTTGATAACAGATAAAAATGCAGAGTTTGCAGAACTCACGTCAGTTTACTTGCGCATAACACTTAATTGCCTATTAATTTACTTGCGAGATCAAATCTTCATGCGGTGCTCGAAATAATGATGGTCCTTATTATTTCTTTCGTGTTTGTTGCGTGCCGTAAGCTGTATTTAAATGAGAAAAGTACTGCAACGAAACGAGTGGTTTGTCACGCAGACAATAATTGTTTTAGAGATACGTAATTTCATATGGCTTTCAAACAGACTTGCCAAATTGTTCTTTCAAGATGACTGCATCTTTGTAACTGTGTCCAGACAAACTGCTAGGTTGAAAATCGTTTTTTGAAAAAAGAACATCAGTAACATCTGAGGTTTAATTTAGAGTAAAAGTGATTTTTATAATTTGCTGTTTTCTATAGAATTTTGCTGAATGTGAATCTACCAAGCGCGAGCAGTTGTTTTAGACACAATCCCGTCGCCACGGGGTCTTTTGTGGGCTTATCCCCCCCAAACAAAGTTTCAAGCTCACCCCCAAATTGAAATATTAAACACTATAAATCAGTGGATTTTTTCAAATTTTCACAATGTCAAGCCTTCCTGCACAAAAGGGAAACCCCCCATTGACGGCTTGCTGGCGACAGTTGTGTGTAGACCGCAGAATCCTGCGCGGGGCTAGTTGCGGGTACCCGCATTTGCGGAGCGGCTGCGGGAACCCGCATTTATGCGTGCCCGGGTTGAACTTGGTGCGGGTCGGGCGCGGGATAAGAAATTCTTTGTGCGGGTAACTGAATACTGACTCTATGCATGTGAAAGTGACATGAGCAAAAAAATAATGCTGCAGAGAGTTTGTAGTGCGAAGGTGTAAGCAGCTATGCCAACCAAAATGCCTTACTGGGCCAAACATTATGTCACTATCTTCTTGAGGGCCGCACATTGAATGGCTTGCTTCATCTTAGCAAAGTAAAATTTAGTTTGATGCTACTGAGGGCATTTCAATACTAACTTCAATGGCCAAGACTGTACGGTACTTTTAATCACTACCAGACTGTGATCCCATAGGCAAATTTAGTGCTAATGGAAGAACAAGGGTAGGCTAGTTAGAAATCAATTTATATGCAGAGGAACACATGAGTAAAAATCAGAAAATCAGAAATCGGTTTTGCACCGCGGGGTCATTGGACACGTGGAAATCTACCAGTGCGTGGAACATGATAAACAGGCGCTAAAGACCATTGCTTGGAAAATGTCGAATTTGAGATTATAAAATTAGGGTTTGTGTAATGTGTATGTACAATGCAACGCCAACGACAGCCTGGCGTTGTATTGTATATACGCATTACACAATAATGAACAGCTTACTGGACCGCATGCGGGCCTCGGGTTTGACGTAGCTGGTGTAGAGACATTCTCCAGTGGTGGCCAAACCACAGATTGGAGTTTCCAGGTTTCAGTGGTCTTGCAGGAAATACTTTTGGGGAACGGCAACCAGACCTGCTAATGAACGAGTGTGTTTAGTATCGATGATCATGTTGTGAATAGCAGAAGAGCAAATTTAAAAGTCTCTCAGTGTATGACATACTTTTTTTTTCAGCACTTATCTGAGAAAGAAGCGCTGAAGTTTGATTAGGTTTCACTTTTTTACCTTATAATGTTTATCAAGAGCTTCCGTTGGCTTTGAAATGAACCAGAATAAATTGCTACTAGCGATGAAACATTTCATGAGTTTTTAGTGTTTTTCAGAAACACAGTGACCAGTGACGATTCTAGAATTAAAAAAGTGGGGGGCCTCTGGGGGACCGAGGAAAAAGTAGGGGGGCCAACATAAATGACTATTTTACGTTGTTTCGAAGATTAAGTTGCTATGATTTACCCTATCAAACCCAACATCGGCTTGTGAATATCCTTAAATATCGTTATTATTCACTAGAGACATCTAAACGCCAGTGTAGATGCAATCACACACGTGTACTTCTATGTCGAATATTCTGTGCTAACCATGCAACTTCCACAGCACTGCACATGTAAAACGAAACACCATTTTCCGTACACAATTGTACCGACGCCGCATGAACGAAAACAGCTCCACAAAAGTCAATACAATTCACATAATTCCAACCACGAATCCCATCTTGGCACAGAGACAAGTAGGCTGTTGATAGCCAACTAGTTTCGTCAAAATATTCTTACTACACAGCATATAAAAATAAGCCATCTGCCAATGGATTGGTGACTACTGGCTAATCCAGTTTTGTGTTGACTTATGGACATTTTGTGATTCGGTGTAATCATAACAGTGTTATGCAACTACTATTACGAGTGTGATGCCAATCTGCAGCGTGGATAGGGTGAGGACTATAATTCAATGCAGCATCCAGTTAACATAAGCGAGGTTTCGGCACCAGTTGCACCTAAAGTAGCAAAGCAGCCCCGCAGAGAGGTGTGCATCGGCGTTGACGCGTGATGTAACAGCAGGCGTAAAACGTATTTTGCAGAATGTTCCCAACAAAGTCGTTCATTTTACCATTCACACTGAATTTTCCTCTGACTGATCCTAAAAACCTGACTTTTCAACCCTGCGTTGATTTATTACTGTCTTGCCATAAGCGAACCACGCACTAACTCTAAACCAAAACAGATTCAGACAAATAAACAATGAGCAGTATAATCCTTACATAGATCCCTGCACAGTCTACGTTAGAATTTTATATCATTATCAATCCAATGTAACTTAATCTTTCGATTGTCATGTCGGCTCACAATTTCATCAACGAAATCATCTAAATCTATTTTTCAGCTCGTACCCTTTCAATGAAAGTAGATCAATGTTACCCAATCTTTCACTGGTCATGGAATTTTTGGGAAATATTTTCACTAATTTCATTTTTGGAAAACTTCTCTCACATGAAGCGCTGGTGACGGGAAGAGTTACAGCTACCAGTAACAATCAAACGCAGCTTTTTATATAGCTATAAATGAAAAAAATTGTTCGAGTGGTATAGGCAGCTTCGACTCGTTCCGAAGCAAATTCTTTGCCAAAGTTAACTTATTTCATGTTTTCAATCATTTTCACAAATGAATATGATTTGCGAATTCTTTCAAGCGTTTTTCTGATAGAAATGTTTGACCTCTCGGGCAAAGAGCTGAAATAAGCGAAAAAATTGCTTCTGAATCATTACAGAAAATCCGTACAAAATTCTATGAGGTTGCAGGACATGTGTTGGTAGAGGTAAAACTATAGTCACGAACCACTTACGTAAGATGCTTCGAAGTCATATAGGCCTATACAAGGCAGCAGAACGCAATACTGCAGCCAGGGTAAATTAACTGAAACCAATTCTTACTGCTTTCCAGTGGCGTAGCAGCATAGCTTGCCGCCCCTGGATTTCGGCGATTCTGCCGCCCCCCATCCTACGCTGGTCAGCATCACTGCTGAAATATTTTTAGGAACGTTGCTCGCAGTGCAAAAATCCAAATGCCTGTTACGTATGCTGATGAGAGAAGAATGCCGTTGCAATAAGTACATTTCAACCGGCTTAGGCCTATTGACTTTTTACCAAGCGCGACATGCAATAGAAACGCAACGAACGAATAATATCACATTTCGTGAAATAGGAGTGAAAAATATCAGAGAGTTCGGAAGATCCCACTGCATGACCGCCCGCAAGGTTGAGCGAGTGTTTCCCACAGGGAACAAATATTGCTTTTGAATTTATATCCTTTATTCTGCGTTGTGCTGCAGAATGGATTAGCGACATTGTGGAATCATTGCCATAAGCTTGACCTTTGCACATCATTACATCCAAGTCGTTTTCATGACGCTCATTGAGAATAGAACTAGTAATTTCTTCGACCGTTTCCCGTGCAGTGGTAAGAAATTAAGAAAAGACTCCTTTATTTGTGCTTCGCTTTCCTCAACTTTTACGTATCTTACTTCAAAAGCCATCTGATGGGTAATGAGAGACATCAGGAGTACTGTCGAATAAGATTAAGAAGTAAGTTGCTTCCTTTATTTCTTTTAGAATAAGATTTTTCACTTTTTTCCAAGAAGTTAAATTAACTGATTTGTATATTCGAAAAATGTACGTTGACATGCGTTTTTTCGGTACTTGAATATCAGAAAGATGTTCGGTCATGACAAGATTATATTCGGCAATTATCCTCACAGTTTCAAGAAAGTTACCCTGCTTTTTTGAGTCTAAGTCTTCACGATAGCCACGAAAAAAA
>JGI24159J19872_10002119_pt1 | contig 23175 bp, 14 predicted proteins | sample Ectturendosymbi4_FD_19872 | JGI IMG/M metagenome (IMG submission 19872) | reverse complement strand
AAATGCTGAACCCGTATCCTTCAGGGCATTGCCTATTTTATACAAGCATATTTGGTAAAAGTAATTTGGCTCCAGGACATCTCAAAAACGTACGAGGTCACCGAATTCTACTCATCAAAATAAGTCAAAGACATTCTTTGAAGCATCTCCAGAAAGACATTGTCAATGGAAAAAATCCGTTTCCAAAGTACAAAACCATTTAGAAACAAGAACCATTGTCGAGTTGTTTCGTCTAAATGTTGGAGTTTGCTCAACTGCTCAAGCCATCTTCGCCAAATTGAATCAGTTCATTCAAGAACATGGTTTTGACTGGATGAAGTATAAGGCAGTTGCTACAAACGGAGCAGCAGACATGCAACGCACTACCACTGGAGTTGTCCGAAAAATCAAAACCATATCCCTTGACTGTGTTTCAACCTGTTTTTGGGGGGATATTTTGGTCACTGACCGAANTTGTTTTGAAATGACCGAAAAAATTTAAGCCAATTAGGTCANAATGCAATTTCGGTCATACAAAAATGTCCCAAAATGAAAAAATAACCGACATTGTTTAGGTTATTTTGGAAAAATGACCGAAATGTCTCAGCGAAAATAAACCTAGGTTTCAACTCACTGCATGATTAATTGAGAATCTGTGGTTGGAGGTTAATTTAAGAATATAACCAGAGGTCAGGTCTGGAGGTTGTTCTTCATGATGTCAAAAAATTGATAAATTCATCCTCTAACATCCAAAGAGGCATCGGAACGTTTTCAGACGTGTGCAAAGACATGATAGCAGACACAATGAGGTTATATTTCATGCTGAGGCACGGTGGTTATCCAGAGGGAAAGTGTTAGAGTGTGTGTTTCAACTGTGGCAAGAGTTTGCGGGTTTTTCTTGCTCAAAAGGTTACCCAATATCCACTGATTTCCAAGGCAATTTTTGACTTTNTTTGAATCTGAATTCTTTTTCATGGATCGTGCAGCCGTTTACATATGNGGAAATTGCCTTGGGCTTTTCGCATGTAGCTGCAACAACGCAGGAAACGACAGGACACGGCACACGTAACACTAAAATTAATGGAAGTCAATCTTCCTGTTCATGAAGTTTGTACACCACCCAGTATGAATCAAAAAACAAATCATCTGATTTACTGTGATTGCTCCCGCTGAACTTCATCCGCCATTTGTGGAAAATGTGGTTTCAACCCTGTTTCAAGGGCGTTTTTCATGCGAGGATCAACATCCTTAATTGAGTTCGATTTTATCACTTTCTTTCGACAAGCGCAGAAAATCCTTGCTCGCAAAGGTAGGTTGTTGGCACGCGATCAAAAACGTAAATCGATTATTGGTGAAATTTCGGTATTCTGGAATGCTGAGAAGTGATACGCAAAAATCGGCTGAGAAAGCGACATTTACAGGATAAAAATTGCTTACATTTTACACTTTTACAGCACTAAATTTTAGTGCATGGCAAGGGTGTACAGGTGTTCTAGCACATTTAAAAGTGTGTCCCAATATAAAAAGGTTTACAACCAATGGCTTAGTGAGTGCAAGCTGATCAGCAAGCTGCCATTACTTAAAGTCCCCAAGTGTGTAATTACTCAATTGAAAAAACAAATTCGCAACTGCTATTGCTTAGGAACCTAAAGCAAAGTGCCCACTGCATGAAGGAGCCTCGAAGTCTTCTCCTATTAACACTTGATGCTGAATTTTCATTGCTTAACTACATCAGTTTCAACGAACTTCAACACCAGATGCAATTTCTTAACCTGAAAGACTCACTCAGCGTTGCCAATACATCTTGCAGCAGTTAGAATCCAGGAGTTCGATAAGATAGCGCCTCCGCAGATGAGCCTTGTATCGGACGTTTTGAAAACAGCCGCTTGCCAAGGCCAAGATTCGGGCACAGCACGGTTTCCTCCAACGATACGTTGGTCCTGCACGTCAAAACGTGGTGATGGTTGCTGTTCTTAAATGAGCAAAGATCTAATCCACTCGTTTCAGCGTCACCAATTTTGTACGCAACGACGAGGTAATTATCCACGTACAAGACATTATAGACAATGTGAAAAACACACAGAGAAAAGAAAACCGGTGAGACCAAAGCAAGAATTTGTTTGCCTACGTTATCCGTGCTGCGATTTGACGGACACTGGCAAAGTCATCATGATCTGATTCTGCAGGAAACTTCTTAGGATTAAATCAATAAAACCAGAACAAAAACAAATATCAAACGCAGCTTACCCAGGTGAATTGAGGAGCGGTATCAGCTTTCCCACATTCATTGAAGCTGTTTGACGTTTGCACTAACATTAAAAGTAGCAACGAGTGACTAAAGCATAAAAATAGGAACTTGAGTAGACTGGCGAAACGACGTCAAGATTGCAAACGCTGATAAGATCACCGGACAATTTTCAGTTTTTTGACAGATCAGTGTTTGTCTTTTAAAGTCAAACGAAAACTCAACTGAAACCATGATCTCTGCATGCTTTAACACAGAAACTTCAATTTTTTAAATCAGCTGTTAACATTTTCATACCATTTTACGCATAAACGTGACGAAGTTGTTGCTCTGTCCGCGGCCGATAACACATTTTATTCTTGTATTTCAGTTAAAAGGCAAAAGCGTCAGTCGTCACAGGTTGTACCCAATGACTTTATGCATTTTGGATAAATTTCGCGGTGACATTTTCATGTTCAAAACAAAATGAACAAAAGAAGAATAAAACAAACAGTGCGTTCAATAAAGCAAAGGTCGTAGCAGAAATCATTGTGATTGTGATAGTGGAGCCCGAAAGAAACAAAATCCCAAATTTTGCTTAATCTTTTAGTTGAAAGCTTCATGTTGCTCAAGTTTAGAGAGCAGTTACTCTTTGTTACGACTGTAAACAGTTACTTTGGAATTATTTGACAAAAAAACAGTAACACTTGATTATCACTTTTCTTGCATCGGTAAATTCCAGTTGAAGAACACAGTCACTAGGGTCAGAAGAATTCAGATGAGTTGATCATAGGTGCATATAACTTGTCGCAGGTAGCTATAGTTTTTGTTTTTCATCATTTACGTGATATTTCAATCAGAAAGCATACGTTAAGTTATTGACCAGTACATGCACTACAACGCGCTTTTCTGCCGTTTCCGTTGTGTTATTTTTCATTCTTTTCGGATGTCCACCAATTCATAAATAAAACTATTCAGCATAAGCATTCCGTGTCATAACGTCATCTTAAAAATTGCAACTTAGCTGTGGAAGTGGTAATTCTGATAATGGTATGTTCAGCCTCTCACGCTGTCACACACAAAGAATAAATGTGAAAAGTGTGTTCTCAGCATCACGTATTTCAAAATATCGTAGGTTTTCCACTACGCTTTGTTCAAGGCAGGCCAAAAAATTTTGAGGGGGCCAAAATGCTTCATTTTAGTCGAATAACACTATTTTGTTTAGAAAAACGCCTGTCAAAGCATAAAATAGCTATATTTTCTAGAAAGTTGGAGGGGGCATGGCCCTTTTGACCCTCCCTGGCTACGCCCATGGTTCAAGGTGACGACGAAATCCAGACATGAGCGTATTCAGGTAATTGCCATACAAAGGACAGCTTAAACTTTCTTTAGTGTATTAAAAAAGCAGACGTATACCGCATTCAATTTCATCACTGTCGTCGGGACAGTCTCTGATGCCATCACATTGCTTATTCGCATCAACGCAGGTGCCTTCCCAGCAAGCAAAACCAGTGCACTTTGCTGCAGAAATAGGAAGAGAACTGTTATTTCAAGGTTTTACCCTGTATGCAGATGTGCAATGGTATTTCGTTGCAAGTAATCTTTCTTAGCGATAACAATTCTGATGAAAAAAGCCTTACACCTTACTCCGGGAATGTTAGGCTACTCTTGCGTTCGAGCAATATGAAGATTTATAGAAGATCGAATTACTCATTACTAGGCTAACTTCCTTGCAATGTGAAACACCTGTCTTTTCCTAAGGGTTTATGCAGCTACCGATTGTATTTCCTTCATTTGTCTTTGCCCCAAGTCGTTGCACAACCAAACGGATCATTTTTTGTCAGTCGAAGAAGTCGTTGCTAACATTTAGAACATAACCCTTCTCAATTTATCGGACGAATATTTTTTTCTACAGAGTAGGTGTTTCACCCTGTTTCTTGGTGAGGTACATCTTTGCAGTAAATTTATACTATTTGATCTTTGTTGAAAACCAAAAACTTTAAATTTGAAAACATGTGCTTTTTCAATTTGAATTCGTAACTCGGGAAGCCTCTTCGTATTAGTTAGTTGTTTTCTTAACAAAAACAATTTACCTCAGTGACAAGCATTACGGAGTTACAGTTTCAATTTTCTTTTCACCTTGAGTGGCCCACTGCAACTGGAAACCGCTTCCGCTGATAGGACTTGAATCGCTGTGAAAAACTACAGTGACGTTGTTGGTTGAAGACAAGAAGTTGCGCGGGAGCGTTCCGGTGCTCTCTTCACAAAACACGGCGCCTGTGTACTGTCCGCAAAAGAATGAAAAACACCTTAGAACGTTCATCATTTACTGAACTTCTATACAGAAAATTGTTTTAAAAAATCACAATCACGAAAAAACATGGTAGGCTTGTTGCTCTTTTGTTGGTTTGTTTACCTCTTAGTCCCGCTTCTGACAATATTGAAAAGACATGTGAGACCTAAATATGATAATTTAATTGCGTTTGGCGCTGGTGAATTTCGCAAATTGTTTAACCTTTTCTTATGTTCTTATAATTCGATTTTCAATGACTGGAAGTATTCACTACAATTTATTGCCCATTACATTAAAACAAGTTCTACACAATTCAAAGTGGAGGTTGATCTTACAAAATTAAACTTAGAAGGTGATTTCATAAATTTCAAGTGGATAGATAAATTTATAGCTTTTAAGTTGGGTGTTTGATTTAATAAATTTAATGAAGGGCATGATTTCATAAATTTTACCTCGATAGAAAAATATATGAACTCAACTTGGGGGTTCACTTCATAAATTTAACCTGGGGTTTGATTTTTAGATTTACTATTGTGGGATGATTGTGAAAAATTACCGTGGGAGTTGATTTTATAAGTTGAAGATGGGGTATGATTTAATAAATACGTGACGTGGGGTAATGATTTTATAAAATATAAGCTGGTGGAATGATTTCATAATTTTAAGTTGAGGCAATCATTTTATATATTCAAGATGGGGTTGATTTTACAAAAATATTAAAGGGGTGATATTTTCATCAATTATTATGGGGTGACGATTTTATAATTGCAACGTGGGTTTTGATTTTATAAATTAAACTTGGGGTTGATTTTATAAATTAAGCGTAGGGAATCATTTTATGAATATTTAACCTGCGGAGATGATTTCAAAATTCAACTTCAGGAATGATGTTATAAGTTGAACGTAGAATTTGGTTTTATAGATTTTGCGTAAGGATTTTTTTTTGCAAATTGAAGGTGCGTGGTAATTTTATCTAATTCAACGTGGGGTTGATTTTGAAAAGCCAAACTTAAGAGATAAGTTCATAAATTTTAGGTGGGTAGATAATTTCATAAAGTTAAGTTGGTGATTGATTTTATAAAATGTAACGTCCAAAAATCATTTAAAAAATTTGACTTTTATGATTTCATAAATTTACCGTGGGAAGTGATTTTATAAGGTATAACGTGGGGGAATGATGTTTTAACTTGGGTTTGTTTTTATAAAATCTAACTTGTGGGTTGATTTTAAAAAAATAAATTGGCCAATGCGTTTATAAACGTAACGTGGGATTGATTTTATGACCGTGCAAACTGGCATAATTCATTTGCAGGACGCCCCGCGATCAAACAAACACGTCACCTGCTTGTCTAATTGTTTATTTCTCCATCAAAACTTACGTCTCAGCCAATCCTGTCACGCAGCACTCGCGGCTGTTTCTATAGAAACTTTATTTGCCAGTAGTTCATATTCATGAGTTGACAGCAATCTGCTGCAATCAAATCATTGCCATCGTGTAAAAAGCCTGAAAGTACTTGTATTTGAGTGTTCAACGCATGGGGAAACAACTAGATACTAATTTGCGTTTGCCTTGAATGGGCACTCGACTTGTGCTTGCCGAGACATCTGCTAGCATTGAACCTTATCCTGGGGTTGGTTCCTTATGCAAAAAAGACACAGAATGCTCCACTCACAACTATTTAAAAAGGTTTTGCTACAACCAAAAAACAGCAGTCTTTGCCGCACCGATGTTATAGCGTAGTTACAAAAAGGTACAAGCAAAATTGATGCGAGTTTTAACAGTGATTTGAGAATGGATTTTGGTGATTTTCTAGTTATCTGTGTGGTTATTACACCAACATGCATAAACAAATGTTGGCTATTCGTGATGTTGCTGACATTGTAAAAACACATGAAGAGAGAGCATAACTTTGTTGATCTAGTGCGCAACAAATTTTATACAATGTAACCAAATTTCCATAACTAAAAGTCAAGAAAAGGTATGAAGAGAGCAACACTGTTGGAAGGGTTGAAAGCACAAAGAGAAACAAAAGAAACAAAACTTTGGAGGTGGAGCTTACTATATATCTAAAACGAAATGTTTATGCTTTACAATGTGCAAGTCAGTCTCCTTTCCCGCAAAAGAAACACAAAAAAATTAAAATCAAAATACAAACAGGAATATGACGTGTGCGAAACTTCAAGAGAATATTCAACTCATGGTTATCTTCTGGTATAACGATAGAAGTAACAAAAGTGTGGCTATGAACGTTTGTAAGTTTTTTTCTAAAAGAAAAACATGTTGTTTTTTCAGAAAATTATCCAAAAAGTGAAGGTGGCGTGAAATTTTTTTTTCAAACGAAGCAACGTGAGCTTGGGAGTTGTAATTACAATTTCAACCAAACATTAGTTTCTTGAAAAAGTTATTTTGCATTGTCGATCATAACTCTTTGTTGCAGTATTTACCTAGTATGCCCTCTTGTTGAATGTCCATGATTTTTTATTCCGCAGTTGTGACCAAAATATATTTTTTTCGTCATAAAAGTGGATGATTTTTATTTACCTTTCAGATGAAAATTCAGTCAAACTTAATTACCAGAATAAAAATGGGATTAAAATTTTAACCAGAATTTTAACAGCGTGTGTAAACCGCGCCCATACGTCAGTTACAATCTCATTGTTGTTGGGTATAATTTGATTACTTTTCTAGATATTTTTGCGTGTATAAAGAAGGTTGCAATATGAAGAACATTTCAGAAAAAGTTTTTAAATTGCTTATCTCCCGTGGTATTTCACTCCATACTTTCCCATAGGTGTTTTGACATAATTTATACAAATGGTTTTGAAAACGTTCTACTTAACTCTTCTGAAAGAGCTTTTTAATTGGTATTGACCAAGTGATGGCACAGTGTTTTAGATAACTGCAAACTAATATTTACTGAAAAATATTTCAAGTTCGTCATTGCTTGTTTTACAGTGCACAGGGGTTCCCAATCTTTCTCTGACCATGTACCCCTTCAGCATTTCGACAGATGAGCATGTACCCCTGAAATTTCATATGACAAAAAGGCTGAGTAAAATAACAAAAATCCACTTAATTTCTAGTAGAACTTCTATATTTTAGACTAATTGAAAATAAATAATATATACATATATATGTATATTTCCCGTTGTATTGATAACCTCAAACGTACCAGATAGGCAGATGTACTCCTAGGGGTAGATGTAACACAGATTGGGAACCCATTGACTACTCTAGCATGCATGGTCAGCGTTTTGATGCAAACACTGACACACGAAACAAACGAAAGACCAAAGGTAAAGTTCCAAGGAATCTGGGGAAAATATTTTTTCTCTATCCTGCAATATTGCAACTTACTCTAAAGTGTGATCGTCGTAACACAACACAAGTGGGCTTTTAGTTTTTCAGGAAAGAAAGAAATGAAAAGAGAAAAAAATGTATTTGATCGATCGATTCCAATGATGGTTTGCATGAAATGTTTACGGAACCGTGGGCATTTTGACAAATTATACAGACGTTTGGAAGCATATCAAATGCACTTACAGTATGTAATGTCTGGAATTGATCACACAAGATCCTGGGTAGTGCAAAGAACAGTTTCAGTTAATTTCATCCCGTATGTGTTACGAATTTCAAATTTTCAGATTTTCAATAGAATGTCAAGTTTTCCAAATTTCAAAATTTGCGATTTTCAAACCTATTGTAATTTTCAAGGCTGCTTAAAAATCTACTTGAAGTGCACACACTTTCATAGACCTGCAAACCGCTGTTTTTATCAGCGACGTGTGATTTTGTCCGAAGGTTTACATTTGACATTTTTGCTTTCAATTTTCATGTCACTGCTTGCCTCATAATTTTCAAAAAGTATTTTTCAAAACGAATTTTTTTCACAAAAAAACATTACAATTTTTGTTAAAGCGTCCATAACAGCTACAAATTTTAGGCTTACAGATATCCTAGCATTATAATTGCACATGTTAATATTTTGGCTTACCAGCTCCGAGCCATCATACACAGCCATCCAGTCCTCGTCGCACTCTCCCACCCACTTCAAATCCATCGAAACAAACGTGACAAGAACGACCTGTTTCAAGAGTACAAACGTTCTGATGCCTTGCACGGAGAAACAGGCAAAAGACCAGCGACACGTGGGCTGTCAAACAACACTTCACCTACTATCGTTTCGTTGTTGCATCACAGAAATAAAATGGGCTTAAGTTTGATGTGGGACGGACAGGGAAATGTCAAGTGATGTAACTGAACCAACACATAGGGGACTTTCCCAATGTTCTGCAAAATTACCTTGTCGCTAGTCGTTGTAATGGAAAGAGAGCAGTCCAGGTTGCTCGGATATTTATCTTGTCCGTCAATTTTGGGTGACGTGACCGTTCCTGTGTCATTTGTCACTGTGTCAGTGCTGCAGACTAAAACGATATCAATGTTTAATTGGAACATCTGCGATGTTGTTGGCATAAAATACAAAAACGAACTGTTGTGTTTTGAAAGCTATCTACGCTGATGTGAGCATGCAGCTGTATTATTTTGCAGTCAACACAAAATGAGATCAAAACTTGAAATGTGCCTCTGATTTCTTCCAGGCACATTTGAAGTCTTAATCTCATTGTGTTTTGATTGATTTGATTGCAGAGCATGCGATGGTGAGAATTGCGTGAATATGAGTTTAACAGCATCAAGAAAAAATGCGGCTTTTATGAACAAAATCACGCTTATAAAGAAAACCTACTGATTCTGGAAGTGTCAGAAAACGTTAAACTTTACATTGAGCAAAAAAGAAAATTATGCCTAATTTGTGGAAAGAAATGGCAATTAGAAGATAGTAGGTTTGCATATATTCTGTTGTCGTATAATTTAAATGAACTTACACCCGTACCGACAGGAGTTAGCTTTGGAAGTTGTTGTCTGTTTTTACAATTGCAACCAAACTGAATTTTGCCTCATCGCACGTTGCCATTCGCCTGCGAGGGACAGTCGTGAAAACTCTTAAAAATCTGATGCTTCAGAAAAAAGCGCCATCCTACAGAAAATCCGCACCACGATAATCCGCGGATATATATTTTGTTGGTTTCAGACCGGGTATGGGGGGGGCTTGAAAATCGGGGCTTTGGTGGTTTAGCCCTCCCAAACAATGTTCCAAGCCACCCCAAAATTGAAATATGAAACACTATAAATCGATGGAATTTTGTCAATTTTTAAAATGTCAAGTCCCGCTGCACAAACATAAAGCCCCCTTATCGAAGACTTTCTGGTGACGGTTCTGCTGAGAATGCAGAGCATAAACTTCAGCCTTTCACAGCTATATGCGTTAACCAGTAATGTTAACCTATGACCAAAGAAAATAGCTTTTGACATCATACCATCTACCGCTGCAACCAGTGAACAAAGTGACAGGAAGAGAGACACCTTCAAGGGCAGTGACATGTTGCTTGTTCTCTTCTTTGGCAGAACGTTGTGCTGTGATAAAAGAGTGAGTTTGACGAACATGTATGGAAATGAATAAAAAAGAAACTTAGCGAAGAAATCAAGTTTTTGTGAGTAATCTCTATATTAAAATGTTTCCTAAAGCATCTGTGGAACTTGCGAAGACGAGACAGTATTATTTTTTGACATTTTCAACGAAACAGAAGGAACTCGCCCCGCACGAAGTCATCTTTCCACGTAACTCCGCACATCTCCAGCCCTGAAATCTGCAAGCAATCATTACGGGTGAAATGTTTCATGGCTAAAAAAAGAGCAGAGAAAGCAGACAAACTCAAGAATGAAATAAATAATCCGAAACGCATGCTGCGGCAAGTAAAAACCGAAAAAAAACGACGTATTCAAATAATTGTTTTCTTTAAAACTGAAATAATATCGAACGCCAGTTACGGAATAAAAAAACGCACTGCGACATCATCACGCCATGATGACAATACCAAGTGTTGGTAGAATGCGTAAACAAAATGGCGGTCGTAGGGTTGACAGACGGATTCTAGGAAGTGCGCCTTCAAATTTATTTTCTACACGTTGTGAAGGGGGTGTAAACTCGCTAAATAAAACCAATGTGGTAAAAAGTCGGTCAAATAGGATGAATGGCAGGTACATGTCTTTGATGGAAAATAAGTCCTAATTAAACACCACTGTCTATCGAACGGAATCCGTTCCACCAAAGAATCAGGCACTAAAATGTTCCAGAGTATATATTTCGCCTGCTAAGCAGGCATCATCAGCTTTTTTTGTTTTTCTACCATTACTTGGAGGCGAAGACAATGCATTTATTGAAGAGAGGTCTCAAAACGCATTCGGAGGAAATGGCAACCTAATGGCGAAAATGCTCAAAACAGTAAACGGCCTTAAGTGAACGCTGTTCAGTATTTAAGTAGCCTGCAAAACACTAAAGAAAACAAAAACTTCCATAAAACTATTGAACTCAAACACTTTTTTTCGTCAAACGGTTTTTCAAAGTTTGTTCCATCACGAAGACACTTATAACCAACTCGCTCGCCCTAAGATGCATTCTGAACAACTTGTCATGTTTTGAACTACAGGTCAGTGGCGCAGTCAAAAGGAGTGCCACGAGGATAAATCCCTCTTCTCGACATGTTAATCAATTGTAAATTTTGGTGTCCACATTTGAACTCAAAGAGCAGATAGAGCAATTATTTAGTATAAACCCTATTTTTGCAGTGAATCCAGTAATTTATTTATCCAATATTTAGAAGCATATGTGTTTGGAGAGTATAGTGATAGAGAATTATCCGATACTTAAAGGTAGCGCAATTTCAAGCCCCTCTACCGAAAGCGACCCTGCTACGGACACAAATTATGCTTCTGTTGGCAATTTGGTGTTCTCTTCGCTCGTGGAACCAGTCATACCATCTACTCAAAATTTACCAGTATGCTAAAAGATCAATATTGCGATATTTGCACATTTCGAGAAAATGCTGCAAGAAACGTTCAATTAANTTAGTCTGCAGCTTAATAGCAACGTTTCCACACATTAAATGTTGTAGAAACTAGTAACATAGAAATACGTCACTGATTCCGTGAAGATTCATAGAAAACATTCTGTTGCAACCTCTCCGGTAGTGTTGCGTTGATTGTGTGATTCACCACGAACGGGATGTGCGCGAAGAACAAAAATATATGTACGTGGCGCGAACAAGCAATAATAGAGTGATCCCGATGGAGTGATCTTGGTGAGTGACTTCTAATAATGCTTGTGAACCTGGTGAACAGTTGATGGTGCTTGCTAACGGTGACGACGAGAGTGATCTCGTCGGGTTGCTTGCTGCCACGGTGCGAAGCTTTTCGCACATGCCGCTCGGGATTTCCGATCGCAACAGTTCCAATTGCGTCCCGAAAAAACTTTCACCAGAGCATTCACTAGCAAAAAACATTTAGCGTTCTTGCCTAAAATGTCCATCTCCCAACTAAGCAATATAAGATTTTTCATTCCCCTCGATAATATCACTTCGTGAATAAAAGAATTGAAACCCTGACTGAATCCTTCATCTTTGTTGATTGAGCAGTTCTCACAGCAGGTTATCACAGCAAAGCAATGCTGACCAAAATAAAACCTTAAGCGAAAATTTATTTCTATCATTTCATGTTGTTTGTCACATTGCACGCTAAATCTGGCACAAGCTTCTTTTGATGTTGCTCATAATTTCGTAAGAATGTCTACTTCAAGTCTCAATCTCCCACATCGCACTCGCAACAAATGTTGCCTTCTACAATTTTCTTTTCTGGAACCACCACCAAGACATTTATGGTGAAATGTTTCAATCGTTTGTTCTGCATTTGTCGAATGTTACGTTTTTTCAACAGTTTCAACATATAAAGCCTGTTAAGTTCGAAACCATTTGCAAAAGCTTAAATATGATACAGAAGGCACAGGTAGTAATACGAAATCACGTAGGGCATCATCGAAATTCCTAAAATATAAACAAAAAACACAAGTACTGTAAGGTTTCCTTCTTTTATATTCTCTCTTACTAGAGGAAAAAGTGCACGAGAGATAAAACGAGTCCATGCTTCACGAGGTCCACGTCTCTCGAACGACCAAACTTTTCAATACACAAGCCTCACGTCGTTAACTCAACCGTAGGTTCATCAGTGTCTTCAATCTATTTTCATTATCACGGGACTTCATTGGCACATTTCACATTTTCACCTGTTCTATTCAAAAAGCGTTATTTTCCATTTACTTACAAACCTGTTACGTCGGTTTGCAAATCCCCAAGTTCTTGTAGTTCATGCGACGTCTTCCCACTAGAGAGTGAAATCGACTCGTAGTTGGTTCACAGGTGTTGAAAGCGCTGCCCAGTAGCCAGTGCCGACTACAGCATACAAGTCCTTTGTGTGTTGCTGTTTTTCAGGGATGTAATGATCCCAACAGGTCATCTGCTTTGTGCTGTAGTCTTTTCTCCTTTAATTCAACTCACATATTTGAAACACCACACTCTTGTTTCTGGATAAAATGTTCTTTGTTGGCTTGCGTGAGGGTGCAATTACTATTTTCTTATTGTTGTTCGGCTCGGACACACAGAACATTATGCAGGGGTATTTAAAGAGCAAAAAGACACAAAAATGCTCAGGCACGATACTACCAAACCCTCTTCATTTTATTGGCTTTCTCTGTGCTACAGAGTGAAAAGCAACGTCCATATTGAGCCAGAAGTCATATCATAAAAAAATTCTCCTAACTCGTTTGTCAGAAGGCCACGTAGGCTATTACCCAACTTTTCGAAGGCCAGGCATCTTACGTAATGAGATTGTTTCGGGATATGCAGCGCCGGATTTAGATGGTGGGGGGCCTGTGGCCCAGGCGTGGTGGGAGGCCCCATGTGTGGTTACAGAATCTTTAGGTAGGTGATGACCGATGAAGTCATAAGTATTTCCACGGATCCTTAATATTCATGACGTAATCTTGTGACGCCACATTTGTTAACTTAANTGCAACAAAACTTTATGAGGCAGCATGACATTTGACAATGATTAGAGATTTGTGAAACCGTTGCAAACCGGTCACCAGAAGCAAGTCCACTTCTGTCGAATACTTCGCCGTTGTGGTTCTAGCGACGAATAAAACTTGCGGTGCATTTCCGTGACGAGTTTCTGTCTTCTCTGAGTTGTGAAACAACATGGATTAAAAATGAAATTTCATCACCATGTCAAAGAAAACCTACGTCATTTTTCAACCAATATTTCTGCATTTTTTCTGGTGTATTAGCTGACTAGAGACCGATACTGTTGCCTCCAGTGACAGCGTCAGCCATCGCATCTATCGTGCATTTCGATGATACATCTTGACATTCTTCTGCTGCTGCACCGCTGGTTAAACTATGTCTATTGTCATCGTAACGTAGATCTAAGTTTGTAACAACATGTTCTTCGATTTTCTGTCCTCTTACAAGTTCCGCAGAAATGTCTCCGCTGGACTTCACTGCCACTGTAAAATAGTCACTTGAATGTTTCTTGACTCAACTGCTACTTCTCCCTCTCTCATTTTTGCCTCTTTTGCTTTTTTACGTTTTTTAGAACCACTTGGATTAGCTGTACACTCGTAAAGGTGACGATACTTCTTTCTTCTGTCCAAGTTCATTTATTGATAAGCTCAATAGGGCTGCCATATTTTCATCGCAAAAAGGGAGGACGATTTACAACTGTCACTTACTTGAGTGTATTACCTACACTTAAAACAAGTCAAATGACAAATAGTCCTATTGATAAGTTTTAAGCATTGAAATAAGATGTCCCGTTTAGACGATGCTTCAGTCAAAACACACAAAAATATCCTTATTTACTTATCCTAATTAGTCCATGAATATTTTGCAGTTTCCTTAAATTTCTTAAAAACGTAGGATCGCCTAACAATGTTATGAAACTGCTTCCATGAAAGATGTTTTAAATTGTACATCAGCTTTATTAGACGAGAAACTGGTTCAGCCAGAAAAATTTCTCTTCCTTTCAGCTTTGTGGGTGCATCAAGGAAAAAATCGGTCCACATTAGCAGAAACAGCCGTAACGCTGAAGTAAAACTGTGCAATCTTTATCAGTTTGCTGAAGCATTCAATGGTATTGCAAGTTGCAAAATATTTTGCCCATCTTTCATGTTCCCTCAGTTTACAATAAACTGCATTTGGTTGATGCACTTTTTGCACGAACTCAAACAAGTTTTAGTATTGGTCAAACAGTTTACTTCGGTTTCATTAAAAAACGTTTCTATCAAGCAGACTAACATGGTTCACCATTTTCTAAGTGTCACGCACATATCGCACATATGGCTATGCACGCGAACATGCTGGGGGCCCCTTTGGTGGGGAATCTGGGCCCGGGCCCCTTAGGCCCTTCCAAATCCGGCGCTGGGGATATATTATATTTTACCAATTCTATAACTTTTTCACAAATACAGTGTATTATTTTTTCATCATTGACAAAATGCTTTCGCGGACCGGATTTGGCCCGAGAACCGTAGTTCGGAGACCCTGTGATAAGAGGCAGTGGCGTAACTAGACGTTTGAGCCAGGGGGGAAAACTTAGCTGAATGGGGCCATTGGCCACCATTTGGGTATGCAGTGATTAGTTCCCAAAACCTCATATACGGTATTCCACAAAAACAGAAAATATTCGTCGGGCGATGTAATGAGCTTCAATTGGGTAAACGACTTTGAAGTAGAATTTCACGTTTTCATGTAATATATTCCATCTAAAATTGATACCCATCAATGACTTGTGACTGGGAAAGGTAGGCTTATGATTTGTTGTAAGAACTGATGTCTTTCGGAAGCAAATGTTCTGTATTGAAGAAAATACTTTGAAGAAAGTATTTGTGACATTTTGGGACTTTTCGGCGACCCCGCAGTGATTCGGCGCCCCCATAGCGATTCGGCGCCCGGGCATTGTGCCCCCTTTCTCCCCACTCATTACGCCCCTGACCACAGGCCTGAATCTTGGTAATTAACCCCTAAATTAATTCCACTTTTCTTCCAAGCACCAAATGCTTGACTTAATGTTGGGACATTGCGGTAGATTCTGGGAACTGCCTGAGTAAACAACAAAACAAATGTAATAAGTCCATAACGGAATTTTTTGAGCGGTTCACTGATCTCCCCACATCAGTGATATAACCAGATTGATTTAGCAACCGCTAATCATATAATGCCAAACAATTTTATATATATATGGATCTGCACACCAAACAATTACAGATAGGCATGAACAGTTCCGTAACAGCCTAAAGGTTTCCAAAGCGTTGCTGTATTAGCGTTATTATTCGTCGTGGTTTAGTTGTCGCTTTAATCTATTCATCGCAGGGCTACTCAACTGGCAGACCGTGGTCGTTCAGGAAAACAAAAGAAATCACTGTGGAGTGGCACAGTAGCACGCATGAAAAATATTACATAACAATAACCATGAAAACATCATAAACAATGCCACATTATAAAGTAGTACCAAAACGGCTTGGTGCAAGTCTTTTGGCATGCAAAAGCCTTTATGACAACATCCAAATCTAGAGAGCGCACACATGAAGCTTCGATTGATAGCTAATGAGGATAGTCTCCTATCTATCATAGTAGACCTGTTGAAAGTTTTGATCAGCTTCAGTTTGCTGAAACTCGCTTCAGCGGTGGCAGCAGTATCGGGGCAGTTTAGCATAATCCGAAGTGCAATAAATACGTTCCGATAAAACTTCATCGAGATGTGTCTTGAGAATAGAGCTTAACAAAAGGAATTGGGTCTTAATCATTGTCCCAAATTAACGACGATTATTAGAGATGTTGTAATGAAATGCAAATGTTAACAAATATTTTCAGGAAATCAGAATGAAGCCCATCCTTTAGTTATGAAAAATCTGTCACCGAAGGAAAAAAACCCGAGGCCAATCAAAACAATACGCCGCGATGAACGTTTTCTTTCACTAGCGCTCAAGTGAGATTTGCTTGAAAACCGTGCGCATTGTGCTTTTGACTGGCCAAAACACCCATGCATAAACCTATCTGATGTCTAGACTTGTTAATCTCCTGGTGCACGGCACATGTTTAGATTAATAACATTTTGTATCTCAAATAGGCTATAGGTCTCACAAACGTATCTAAATGATCCGGTGATGTTATTCTAGAATCTAGGTAACAGCGGCAGGTACTGCTCTGTCTATAAATTACAGGACAAAGCAGAATACGGACTGATAAAAACTACACAGATCAATTTGATCGTCTGCCATCGCATTTATTATGCATGTAAGAGAAAGATGTTGGGTGATCAGAAACAGCACCAAAACTTAACAAATTGCATTTAGTTAAATTCTTTTTAGTGAAATTCTTTGAAGAAAACCTTATGCCAGACTGGTGAAAATTGTTGAGCTAGTAATGTGTTTTAGAATCGTTTTAAGTTTCAGTGTTTGATTTTTCATTGGCTTACTGGGAATTGTTTGTTTGACTTTCCGAAATATGCCGTCTCGAGATTTGCGTGTGCTCGTGGCATTGTCTCGCCACCTTGAATTTTTGCAACGCTGAGTGCTGCTGTGACAACTGGGGAGATATATTTCAGCTAGAGTCTCGTATGCCACTGGTCGAGGGACTGATCCGGCCAGTAAGATGAGGAGGGGGCGATTTCTGTAAGATTTGGTGGTCAAGTCCCATTACGGGTTCACTACTGTAAGAGAGGTGAATTATGTTTCACAACACTGCTGTGACAAAACAATGGACGGCAAAATGGCCTTTCATCGCGGATGTTGTTATCCGAATTGTACAAAATCATGGTGAATAACGATATTTTCGTCGATTTTAGGGGACGATCGACCCCCAAGATCCGCCCCTGCGCTGGCCAGAATTCTCGTTTGGACCAGTCCGTGGTCTGGTGGTAAGTGCGTCCGCTTCGGTGCTGGTAGGTCTGGAGTTGGACCAGGCCCGTAGCCACGGGGTGCATTCGGGGGCAATGCCCCCCCAATTTTTTTTGTGCCCCCCAAATGATTGAAACTCGAAAAATTAATCAATTTGGAAATGCTTGTTTTCAATCTGTTTAATCGTTACGCCAACTCGCAACATCATCGCACGTTGCGCTAAAAGGTAACGTCATTGTTACAAAATAAAATGTTATACAGAATGTGCACACTGGTAACAATTTCGATTTGTGACGTCACAGTCACTGGAAACAGTCTTTCGAAACCGTTTCTTCGGTCTCTGTTAGCGCGAACGCCATGGCACTAGCAAGCTGGCTATGGTAACGTTATGATATAAAGTCTTAGCCAGCGTTCTCTCTAAAAAAATTTTAGCAAATGTTGGTTTTAGTGAGCATGAATATTTCAAAGCTGCGTTGCCAGAATTCTAAATGAATTACAAATTTCGTGAATTATTAAAATTTAGGATAAGCATAAAGTCTTGTGAAAATACGAACAAAGTAAGGCCTACACATATATTTCAAGTAGCTTCTCCTTGTTTTCTTGCTTTTCGAACGTTTTGGAATGCTGCAAGTCTACGAGAATCAGATTTCACTGCGCAAATGACTTGGTGAAACTGCGCAGTTGCGCATCTTAGAGGAGACATTGGATTAGTCTTAGCCTTGCTTGTGGTCAAACAGAACTTCTTGCAATAGCCAAACCACACCAGTAGGATAATGTACGCGAATTGGAAGTTGATCAAAAAAGGTTAGGGAATTCTGTGTCTGGCGTAGAAATGTTTCAACATGTGTATAGATCACTGCAGCACTGACTAGCATAAGTCAGCACAAAATGCAGCTAGCGCGTATTCCGTACTTAGTGTGTGGCGCAAACAAGCTGCAGTTATCCCACCCTCTAAACAAGCGAAACTACATCCCACCCTCTGAACAAGCGAAAAAGATCAGTTTCATCTCGATTCAGAGAGGACGTTATTCATAACAAAACACATCGGAATTCACGATAAAAGTTAGAGTTTGAATTTGAAAGCATCTTACTTTGAAATCATTGATACTATTCAGAGCGATTTCAGCCACCGGTTTTCGGTGTTTGATATGTCTCTCATCAATTCTTTGCTCGTTCTTTAACCAGCATCGAATTGCTTTCTCGACAAGGAAGAGTTAGATCCTCTTTACTCTTTAGTAAATTCAACTACCAAAAATATCATTGAAGATCTTCTCGATGCTGAAACTACCACTGTGAAAAGCATTGTCTCATCAAAGCTTCCTGATTTGTTTTTAAATGAAAACACCCTCATGAATTTGGACCAGCTTTTGAAATGGGTTTGGAAGTATAAAGCAGCTTTTCCCACCGTATACTTGCTGCTGAGCGCGGGCTTAACTGTACGAGTTTCGACAGCCATATGCGAAACAAGCATCCCCAGTTTGGTGAGGATACTCACACCTTATCGCAGGTGGATGACAAGGGGCGTAACGAGGTTAGACAGCGCCCAGGGCAAGAAGCACGTTTGGCGCCACCATGTTCGAATTTGATGTCTTTAGGAAGCAAATGTAGCCTACTGTATTGAAGAACATGCTTGTGACATTGTTTGGACTTTTTGGCGCCCCTGTAGTCATTCGGCGCCTGGGGAACTATGCTCCCCTTGCCACCCCCTCGGTACGCCCCTGCGACCATATAAATGTCAGCTGGTTTTGTTAGGTTTTGAAAAAAGGAACAGCTGCTGTGGCAAACGAAGACATCGTTTCTGAATTTTCGACCAAAACTTGACGACTACATATTTAAAGTATTCTCCTGACACTGCAAGTGCCTCCATGAATATTATTCATTTATTATGCTATGTAGCAGGTGTCAGGACTGCAGCTTTTGCTACAGTTTATGCTCAAATTTCTTCTATTGTTTTTTTCATGTTTTCGTTTTTCTTTTGTTATGGTATTTTTGAACCATAACATGAATGCTATTTAGGGTGTTAGTAATTGGAAATTGCAAACTGAATGTAAATTGAACGTATTGAAATTGCATGTGTAAACTGTAACTAACCGTGATGAAGTGTACGCACTAATTACATGATGAATTACAGAAGAACTTAAAGAAACACTTTAAGAAATTTCCTGCAGAAAGAACGGTCAATAAACGGTTCGAAGCGACATTCTGAAAGATGGACATGTATAAGCAGGTCTGTCCATGACAACAACAAGAAAAGGAGATCGTTACAAGTGAGAGTTCGATCACGTCGACAAAAGCATTGCAAGCAGCGGATACTCCAGTTGCAAAGTCGATGGAAACTTGGTACTGACGAAGTAACTGTCAAGCACAAAGTGTAGTTTTAACATGAACGAAGACGTAACAACAAGGAAAAGTTAAAGCATGAAGAAGTAACCCAATACGAACCATCTACAACGACGACATGAAAAGCAACACGATGTTAAGAAGATTGTGCGATGGTGGCGAGCAACCCCACTAATGAACAAAACTGTCGATATCTTGTGCATCAAAAAGTTAATAATGACATTCACGCACAATGTTAAATTAAAACGTGGCAAAACAAAGTTATGTTGAGCTGCAGTGAATCGTATGTGAAATATCACAGTAGTTATGTATGTGTATATCGCAGTAATTATGTATGTGTATATCGCAGTACTTGTGTATGTGTATATCGCAATATTTGTTGTTCGGTGAACTAGAATTAGTAGACAATAGTTAGTTAGTTAGAATCGCTATAACATCAACCCCACTAGGAGAATATTTTTTTACAGACAGCAACGCAAACGTAGTAATGAAGGCATACGTGGTGAGGAAGTAATAGAAAGCTCATTTATAATGAATTAGTCTACGCTCTTAAGCGAATGCTCCAAAACAAAGAAGTTGGCGAAATTCAAAGGGACAGTACCGATGGGAAATTACCCAGAGGAATGTTCTAGAATCAACGCAGTAGTAAAAAGGTTCACGGTATCGATTCCTCACTCTAATAGTTATAGGGAATTACAGACGATATGCACCAATGCGCAGCGCATCTCTGACGTTTTACTCATCGAATTACGAAATCCTAGTAGAAGGTTCGAGAAGGACCAGCAACATTACGCAACTCTGTGATCAGTTGATTGACAGAAGACATAACTTAATTGACGGCTATATTATGAACGCACAAAATTGCGCAACAATAAGAAACTCAGACTCTTTTACGTCAATATCATGAGATTGACCTGACAAACAAAACCTGTTAGGAAGTAATTACAAAAACAGGGCAAAAAGAATAGAGTCAGAAATGACGCTGGCAGAAGATTTGTTGATGCCAAAGAAATTACGAAATTACCTGAGAAACAAGTCAGAAAACTCAGACTTAAAAAGATCAAACAAAAATTACAAGGCGTCGCAAGAAACAGAAAGTTGACGCAAATAGGAAATAACTGCAGCACAACGCAGGTCAAAATAAAGTATGGAGAAAAGCATTTGCAGCACTTCTCGATGCAAAGGTTTTTGGAATCAGTCGAGAAACTCGTGGGTACTAACGGTAGGTTTTTACAGACGCTATGTATTACAGCCAAATTCTACAGTATGGACTCAGCAAAACCATGAGTTTATACTTTATGCATAGGGATTTAGGACATAAGGCTAGGGAATAGAACTGGTTAAAATGTTTGATTTTCTGTTGAATTGTAAACATCGCAGTTTGTCGTGATCTGTACAAATGTAAATTATCCGTTGGTTAATGAGAATACAATGCTTTGCGTGTGTTAAATCCACCACACGACTCCAGAGGTTGCATAAAAGCAATTTCTGTAAGTTACTGTGCTAGTGTTTTGTAAAGACGCAGAGAGGATCAGAATATTATGGCAACTTAGTTGAGGGGGTGGTCTCGACTAGGTCAAAAGAACTCACTCCTTGCAGGTTAGTAGAAAGGGAGTAATTAAATAAATTACATCAAAACTAATCTACGTTTTAGTCTATTCTAATTCGGGCATTAGAAAAGGCTTTTACACTTTGTACCAAAAGACGTTTTAAAAACTGGGAGTGTTGATAAAAGGTAGAACGTCTACATGCTAGAGTACATGGTTCAGGGGAGTAGTGGGACGGGACCGCTTGAGAACGGCATTCCCACACCTTTTTCACGTTTTGTTTTAAAATGAGTTTGAAGCTGTTTCACAATGGCTGTTTCTTGGATGCATTCCCACACCTTTTTGTTAGCACTACATCCCTGACATGGTTTGACTTCCAGCTGTTAAAATGGGAACGACTGATTCATTGTTTCAGTGACCAATAGAATGTATGTATTTATTATACTGTATATAATCTCGTGCATTGTTGTGACTCTTGTGAGAAATTAGACGGAGTTTCTTTCGTACCACTGTCTTCACTTTAAATGTTGATACGAATAAAATTGGTTCAGTTTTGTTGTTTACGCCAAAACATTGTTGTTTTTCAAAAAAGTTAACAGTGCATTAGGCAAACATCGGACAAAGTTTTTACTGAATCAAATGCGATAAACAGGCATCAAGCACTGGCGCGCAGTCAGGAAAATATCTTGAAGCCAGGCCTGCAACCAGCTTGGGACACCAGGGTGGGCAAAGAGTTTTCTGAGAGGGGCCCAAATTTTTTTAACTATGTCCAATATCTTCCAACTGTGTCCAACACATTTTCCAGAAGGGCGAAAGAAATTTTAGGGGGGTTTGCCCCCCCTAGTTACGGGACTGCTCGGGATTGAAGAAAAAAAGAACAATAACATGTTTCCTTTCAAAAAAACAAAAAATTCGGAATAAAAACAACAAAAAAACAGGTAGGTTGTTTTTTTTTCAAAAAAAACGCTTTTTCTCAACCCCGATTATCTTTCAGTCCATTTTGTGATTTTCCCTTGATCGCACGATCTGAAACAAGTCATGTCACTATCAGTTTGCTTGGGTGTGTGCCGCACACTTAGAGTATAGGTCCCTGGTATTGAAGAATGTGACAATTGCTGGCATTTGAATACCTAACAATTAGTGTGGACAACAAGTTTCGATAAATTAAATCCATGCAGTATGTATTAGTTCACTTACAATAGAAAGAGACATCTTGTTACAGCATTTAAATTTTTATAATTTCACTCTTTGTATGCCCCCCCTGCCTTGGATGCCCNNNNTCGGCGTCCCGTTTGCCTCCCCCCTTTCTGCAAGCCACTGCTTTCTCATGCTGTTTACCCTCACGTCGAAGAAGCCGAGACCTGTGGTAGAATCCTTCAAATTCTGAAAGCTTTACATGGTTACCAAGTACAATGCCTCATTGACATCTACTCGACTCAGCCTTCGGCAAGTGAGCGGTCAGTCAGTTTCAGTGTTCTTGTACATCCGTAAAGGCCTTGACAGATAATGCGCTTTTTTCCAATGTAATCGCTGACATGTGTCGTGAGGAACTCACTCGTGACGCCTTTATACATGAACTCGCTTCTCATGCTATTCGTAAGCGTTTACTAGAAAAAGAAGAGCTCACCTTGAACCAATATTTTGAATTAGCTCATTACCTTGACAAAGCTCATTGTCACTCCAGATGCATGGACTAATATTCTGATCAATCATTACCTGTGATGACATCTGACATCATGCCAAAGATTCTGGCATTGCTACCTCAACAAGGCCATCATTTGCTCAAGCTGCCAATGTTGTATAGTGCTTGTGGGGTCTGTGCACTCACCGAACGGATCATTTTGTCCTACTTGTATTGCTGCCCGTCATTTATGCCGAAAACGGAGTCGCTTGATTCTCTCGTGTTTGTCAGTCTGAAGATTCGTCAAATATTGCTGCCATTCGGCTGCT